>ERZ1643251.1580-NODE-1580-length-25567-cov-9.056797_pt1 | contig 25567 bp, 37 predicted proteins | sample MGYA00579261_ERZ1643251 | MGnify/ENA primary metagenome ERZ1643251 (study PRJEB29033, sample SAMEA4952267) | chicken gut metagenome | biome: Broiler Chicken; feature: Gastrointestinal Tract; material: Caecum | place: Ireland | collected 2018 | study: Broiler... | reverse complement strand
CACAGGATACCTCTAAAGTCTGGCTGAGTGTCCAGGCAATAATCTTACGGGAAAACAGATCCATAATGCTTGTCAGATAGAGTAGTACACTGGATATATGCGAGTCCCATACTTATAAACACCACAGTTGTCACATCTATCCAGCTTTCCACAGTGAAAGCTATCTTGATCTTGCAAATCATAAATAAGTGAAAACCCTCGATGCATATCAGCATATTTTAGCCAGAGAGTTTCGTTAAGCCCATTTTCGGAAAAACAAATAGATAAAACTTCTTCTTGAATTTTAGAGCGTAAAGTTAATAAATATCCCAAAAACTGATTTGTTATTCCACTCTCATATAGCTGTGTTAGCCCCTCGCGAGTAGTAACTTGTTGAATAAATTCCTGAGGTATATTCGGATTAATTTGAAAGGTCTCCCTCATTCCCTTCGCCAAGGCCTCTAATGCTACGTCAGAGCTATAGCAACTTTCAAATTCTTTACGAATCCTCTCAACATCAATGTGTAAAAAGGTATCAAACGGATCATCATAATTACTAGCTTGAGAAAAGAATAGTTTATTTGTGCGCAACGCCTCCAGATTATTATTATTATTTACAGGACGATACCTATATAGATATCTAGGATAATGAATTTTAGTCATCAACTGATTGATTTCTGCAGGAACATCTTCGCCCGTAAAGGAGCACAAAGTTTCCCAATAATCCTGCATTTCAACGCAATTCATAGCAGACTTTCGTTCTTCTACTTCCAATGAAAATCCCCCTTACAATGCACAAATATAATATGATAGATTCCGTGACAACACATAGTTTCCGAACTATTTTTTATAAATGTTTCTATGTCTACCGTTTTTTAACTATAGTTCAAATCCCGTGTCTGCCAACTATATTACTGATATTTTAACATCTGTTCTGTTTTTAGACAACTTTTATATTTATTCCAAATGTGGGGAAAGCAGCCCCGTAAGGCTGCCCTCCTTTGCATTATCTCTGTATGTGTCGTCGTTTTATCTTTTCCATTGGTTCAAATCCCTGCCGCAACGCCAGCTCGCACTCCACATACCGGCATCTCTCTGGAGTCTGCTCCAGGATAATCTGAGCGTTTTTCTTGTCCTTGCGAAGCTGGGAAAGCTGTTGGGTGCAGCCGTCCCGCTGGGCCTTGAGGGCCTTCTGTTCCTCCGGGACACTACACCGCTGGAGTTTATTGTAGATACCGCTGCGCTGCTGCTCCACAGCCTCAATCTGCTCCTGTGTTCTGGCAAGGAACTGTGCCACCTGCTCCGCTGTTTCCAGCCCCTCACGGCCCAGCAGACGGGTCTGGGCGATGATTGCGTCCAACCGCTGCAACTCCAGCCGCAACGCCGGAGAGAACGGTTTAAGCGGTGTCCGGCGCTTTGGGATAGCCCCCAGCAGGTAGCAGTAGTGGAGATAGAGCCGATAAAGGTTGCTCTGGGTCAAAATCAGTTGCATAATGCTCTGGTATTGGCGCGGCACGGGATATTTAATCCGCCATTTCTGCCGATCTTCCTTATACCAGAACTGGCTCTGATATTTCACTCCAAGCGGGCGTTCGTGAATCCGCTGCCGGATACGCTCAATCTCATACTCTTCCCCCAGCCGCCACAGCCGCACCGCCTTTTTGCTGTCTATGGAGCGGATTGTGGGATATTGCAGTTTCTCATCATACCGCAGCACAAAGCCAAGTTCCAACAGGATTTTCCCAAACCGCTCCATATCGTTAGACATGCAGATGGCATAATCAATGGCTTTTCGCATCAGCTGAAAGCGGGTACAATGCTCCTTCAAGTAGGTCTTGCGCAGCCTGCCGTACTTGCCCAGGGGCCGGTCATCGTCCACCGGCGGCAGGCAGAGATTGGGATAGTAATAGTCTCCGATTTTCGTATAGGTCAGTTCCATTTCAGCGCTCCTCCTTGTCGATCAGAAAGGTATCCAAGGTCATCTGTGCCCCCAGGCGGAAACCACATACAAAGCTGTCCAGATCACTCCTGGCGTTCAACTCTCCCCAGGCATCCGTGTACTGTTGAAACAGGCTGAGCTGCGGCTCTTGGAGCTGCTGGCACAGCGTCTGCTCCAGCTGGCTCATGGTATTCTGCACCCGCTTCATGCCCTGGGGATGGACGCTCTCCCGGCTTTGCGGGTCGATGTTGCCGTAAAAGAATTGTTCTACAAATCCCATAGTTTTTGCAACTCCGTTTTGTCTATTTGGGATATCCGTGACGGGTGTGACGAGTGTGACGGGTACTGTGGTACCCCTCCCCTATTCGTCACACCCGTCACACCCGTCACACTCGTCACACTCGTCACGCCAGGCTCGATTCCAGTGTGAGGGTTAAACTTCTGCCATCGTGTCGACGGCTGGTTTCATACCGGATGCCATAGTCAGCATAGAGACGGCTGGCCCGGCTGTTCAGCCGCTTGACTACCCCGATGGGCGTCAGATCATTGGGCAGCAGTGCCACCAGTTCTGTGGCTCTCCCATGCCAGACCGGCTGTTCCGGTGTCACCAGCCGGGCCACCTGTTCCAGCAGTGGGTCGGGCGGCGCTTTCCACAGCTCGCGGTCTGCACTCTCAAACATCCAGGCCAACGTTTCCTCATTCCGAAGCAGGCGGAGCCGCTGGTCTGGCTGATCCCGGCCCACAATATCCAGAATGGCCCGGTTATCGGTACGCTTCTCTTTGTACAGCAGCAGCGCCCCATCCGCACAGCCCAGCAAACCGGTGGTTCCGGAGATCATCTCAAAGCTGTCCTCTGCCTGCTGCTTCCTGGTATGATGCACAATCAAAATGCAGATATTGTGGTGATCCGCAAAGGTTTTCATCTGGCCAATGATCTCATAGTCGCTTGCATAGCTGTAACGATCTCCAGCCGCCTCCCGCACTTTTTGCAGGGTGTCAATGATAATCAGTCTGGCATTGGGATACTGCTTGAGAAAATACTCCATCTGTTTCTCCAGGCCCTGTCCGATCTGCTTGGCCGTCACCGCCAGCAGCAGCTCTCCCTTGCCGTCTACCCCGAACATCCGGGCCATCCGCTCCTGGAGCCGCTGGTATTGATCTTCCAGAGCCAGATAAAGTACCGGCCCCGGATGCACCGGATACTCCCAGAGAGGCTGTCCGGTGCTGATGGCATAGGCGATCTGGAGCACCAGAAAGGACTTACCGATTTTAGGCGCTCCCGCAAAGAGATACACCCCTTTGTAGAGCAGATGATCTATGACAGCCTCCTTGACCGGGAATGTTTTCTCCATGAGGGTATCCATATCCATCATGTAGAGATAGTCCGGGTCTTGCATCTGTGCAAAGAGGCGGCTATATTCCTCCATTTCCGGTGTAGTTTTTTCCGTATACGGATTGTCCGCCGCCGGATTTTCTGCTATACTATCCATGTGCTTTGTAGACAGTTGCCCTCCATCTGTTGGCGCAGATGGGTTTCGGGCAGCTGTTTTTTTATGTTCCGGCATGGTCGCTCGCCTCCTTCATCCCTGTGAGAAGATCGGCCAGCAGCCGTAAAGTTTCTACCAGTTCCGGTTCCATTGCCATTCCCGGCTCCAGGCGCTGCAATTCTGCTGCCACGGCGTTCAGTTCATTTCTCAAAGCCTTATATACTCTGGGATTACCCTGGACAACCACCTCCCGGCAAAGAATGCGTCTGGTGATGTACTCCTGCTTGGTCAGACCGGACAGGCGCACCGCCCGTTCCAATTCCAGATCTTCTTCCGGCGAAATCCGAAAGGACACCACTTTATTGCGCCAGCGCCCCCGCCGATCCAGGCTCTTTTGTGACATATTCTCCACCCCTTTCAAAATCCAGTTGATCCGCCATCTGCCGCTGCTTGGACGGAAACAGATGTGCGTAACGGTATGTGATATCAATGGTCTCATGGCCCACCCGGTCGGCAATGGCCAGGGCCGAAAACCCCATATCAATCAACAGGCTCACATGACTATGTCTCAAATCGTGCAGACGTATCTCTTTTACACCGGTTTCCTTACATCCACGGAGCATTTCATTCCGCAGATAGTGCTTGGTCACAGGAAAAATCCGGCGATTCTCGCCTGCACCGTAGAGCTGTTGGAAGTAGTCCTGTAATTCCTCACAGAGAAACTTGGGAAGCTGAATCGTCCGGTTGCTCTTTGGCGTTTTCGGTTCGGTAATCACATCCTGTTTCTCAATTCTCTGGTAGGACTTATTGATGGTCATAGTCTGTTTTTCAAAGTCAAAGTCCTGTTTCGTCAAGGCAAGCAGTTCTCCCAGCCGGATACCCGTCCAATACAGCACCTCAAAGGCATAGAACGACATGGGCTTGTCCATCATGGCATCTGCAAACCGGAGATATTCTTCCTTTGTCCAGAACTCCATCTCCCGCCGCTCTTTCTGACCCATGCCGCCCGCCTTGGTTGCCGGATTGACTTGCAGATCATAAAACTTGACTGCATGGTTGAAAATTGCGGTGAGTTGATTGTGGATATTCCGCAGGTAGGTATCCGTATAAGTGTCTCCCTGCTTGTCGCAAAGCTGCCGCATGATGTTCTGCCATTCCAGCACGTCCCTGGCCGTAATATCGCAAAGCCGCTTTTTGGCGAAATAGGGCATGATTTTACTCTGAATCACACTTTCTTTCGTTTTCCAGGTGTTCAGACGGACTTTGGGCTTCATGTCTCGCTCATACAGTTCCACAAAGCTCTCAAAGGTCATATTGTTGTCGGCCTTCTGCTTCATAAGGAACTGCCGCTCCCACTCCAGGGCTTCCCGTTTGGTTGCAAAACCGCGCTTCACCTTGGGTTTGCGCTCCCCTGTCCAGTCGGTATACCGGAACTGCAAATACCAACTGCCGTTGTTTTTATCCTTATACGCCGGCATAGCTGCCATCTCTCCCTTCATCCTTGGTGGCGTACATCTTTTCGTGGAAGTACCGACGATCCACACGTCCCTGCAAAACGATGTAGCCCTGCTGTTCCAGCTCGCTGTTGAGACGGCGAATGACTTTGTAGGCATGTGCCGTGGATACTCCCAACTCCTGGGCGACCTCCTGAACGCGCATGTAGATTTGATCAGATTTCATAGTACCAGTCCTTTCTAATTTCAACAACTATTTCTAGTTGAGTTTTGATAATCATATAATACTTATTTGTTTTAGTCAATACATATTTTGTAAACGCTAAAACTTTTTTATTTCAGTTGTTGACGCTGTTGGTCATACTCTGTTATACTGGTGTAAATTAGATGAAATAAGGAGAAAAACTATGGCTATCGGAGAACGGATTCGATTTTTTCGCAACCTGCGTGGAATGACCTTAAAAACGTTGGGGACAGCCTTGGGATTTTCTCCCCGCACTGCTGAGGTGCGTATGTCACAGTATGAGAAAGGTCTCCGCACTCCCAAGGCAGAGTTGACGGAACATCTGGCCTATCTGCTGCAAGTCTCGCCGGATGCACTGACTGTCCCCAATATCGATACCCGCATCGGATTCATGCACACGCTCTTTGCCATTGAAGATCTCTACGGCCTGCAAATCGGAAAGCTGGACGGAGAACTCTGCCTGCACTTCAACACCATTGAGTCCCGGATGAAATTTCGGTCTTATTTTGATGCCTGGTACCAAGTGCTGCGCCGCTATGAGCTGGGCGAGATTACGAAAGAGGAGTACGACCACTGGCGGTATACCTATCCAGAGGTTTTGTCACAGGAGTTCAAAGACCATATGGATGCTTCGCGGGGGATCAAGAAAAAATAAAAAACGGCTCTGCCAACTGTAAACACAGTCAGCAGAGCCGTTTGGCTTCTGTAAGAATTCGGAATTTTGTCGCATCCTGTCACATACATTCCACCGGCGTCCAATAACCATTAGAATAACCGCTTGGAATGCAGTGCAATCATTTTGCAATCAATACACCTTTGGGATTTTGAAAAACCCTGTATTTTCAAGGCTTTGCGGGCTCAGAAATACAGTTTTTACTTATTCCCACTCGACTGTCGGGGGCTGTTTTGGCGTCTCTGACAGAATTATTTCGTCTCTACACTCTTCGGAATCGCTCCGTTTCCAGGTAGCCTATTTGACTCCAGAATGCTGTAATGCCACGGTAATGCCACGAATCCTAGAAATAAAAAATGTCCTCCCCAAAACTGCCGGTAGGGCATTTTCTATCATTCGATTGATTTCAACGTTGCAAGTTCAGCTTTTGTATCTTCTGTCTCTTCAGCATCGTCCCACTCAAATCCTTCAAGGGCATGAATGGCAAACGCTTTATACAGCGCCGGATCGTCCTGTATCTTCAAAAACAATGCAGCACGGTTCACCGCTATTTTACACATGGAGCGTATATCCTCTTGCGAGATATTGTACTTTACATGGGCCTCTTCGATGATTTCACGAAATAAAAAGCTGGCAAGCGCCTTTGGGTAAGTATCGTTCATTGACTGAGCAACAGCGAGCAAGCTATTTTCAAATGTTCCCATTTTCTGACCTCCGTCGGTTGTTTCTTCAATTCTAACAACAGGACACAGTAGATGCAATGGCTTTTCAAAATCATATCAGTTTTTCAGAAATCATATCCGCTTTGTGTGCCGTCCGCCGGACTGTCCACCGCCATATCAACGGATTTTTTATTTTCTATTGCATATACTGGTCATGGAGTGGTATAATGACCTTGCCTAAGAAATTGAGTATCTCCAGCATAGCAGAAGCCGGGAGGGGTGCCACCCTCCCGGCTTCTTTGTGCTTAATCGCCCTTGTTGTGGTCGTCAAGCCACTTGCAGATGTAAGTGCCAATTACACCCGCTGCGACGGCCAGTAAGAAATTGAGTATCGCCTCCAGCATAGCTATCACCTCCTTCCCGATTACCGGGCCGGAGGCAGGGCGACTGGAGTTTATTCTACCAGCCCTCGACATTCTTCGCAAGTCTCAGGCAAACAAAAAACGCCCCCAACCCGGTCATTTATCCGAGCTGGGGGCGTTTGCTTTAGATTGCAGGGCTGTCAACGGAGCCTTCCGGCTCCTTCGGTGCGTTGAAGTTGGCTGCCTTGGCAGCCTCATAGGTGATGCCGCCCTCCTTGTGGTCACTCTTGCAAAGGGACAAGTAGAAGCTACACACCACACCATGAGCCGTCCAGGGCAGCCCCACCATGGCGGAGATCCACGGCAGCGAGCCGGTGTACCCGGTTCGGATGCAGTAGAAGGCAAGCATCAAGCCTCCCACCGTCACCACCCACAGCAGGGCCCGGATGTCGGACACCAGGCGCTTTGAATATTCTGGCCGCTTGCCTCTCTCAATCCTGAGACGCATGGTAGCCTCCCGGCCTATGCCTGTCCGCCGGCCGAAGCAATCAGCTCTTTGACCTTCCGCATGATGAGCTCATAGAGCCGCTTATCTACGACCACATTCTGCTCCCGGGTCAAGAAGTCCGGCCACATCATGTTGGGCTGTCCATCTGCGGTTGTGCCGTTTCCGGCCATAAGTCCGACAGCGACAGCCCACTCTCTGGCGTCTTTAGACCACTCGCCGCTGTCGTTGTCCTGGAGCCCCTTGCGATACCCGGTCATAGCCGTCTTGAACATTTCGTTGAACTTGGACTGATCCATGTCTTCTTCCTCCTCCTCAGCTTTGCTTGCATAGTCAGGGAGGCAATAACCCCGGATGTAGCGGCCATTTACGGCCACAGTGCGCCGGGCTACTGCCTCCCCCTTGTTGCCTTCGATTACCGTGATGATGTTACCTTCCACATTCTCCACGATGCCCACATGGTTAGGAGCAGCGGTGCAGTCTGTGGTGGCGTAGTTGGAGCCGTCCTTCCAGTAGTACATGATGATGTCGCCCGGCTCTGGCCGGTAGGCATCATTTTCCTGCCAGCGTCCCTTTGCCTTGAATAGCTCAATCATCTTGACGCAGGAGCACTCACCGAAGATAATATCATGCAGCCCGGCGGCCATCCCGGCGGCGGTGACGGTGGTGGCGCACCACTCGTCATCATACTGGACGGCGTAGCCCCTGGGGAGAGGCTGCTGGGTATTGTAGAGGTCGATAATAGCCTTGAACTTCCCGTTTGCCTCACTGTAACCCAGCCAGCCACGCATAACATCAACAACTTTATTCCGCAGCTCCAGTTCCGTCATCATTTCCACCCCAATTCATAATTTCCTTCAACTTGTCAAAGCCAAACATCGCGGCATACGCCACCATGAATCCGGCTACTATCAGGGCCGCAATGATGTACCAGGTAAGCGAAATGGCTTTGATCTGGCAATAGGCAACGCCGGACGCCATTGTAAGGGCCTCTGCTACAATAAGTGCGAGAATGTTTGTCGGCAGCTTGTCCCAGGTGGCTTTCTTCGCCACCTCAACAACGATGTTGGTCAGCGCCACCAGAACGCCGATCAAGGTCACGATTACAGAAATATTCATAAGATCTCCTTTCAGTCGTCAAGCAGGGCATCAATGCCATGCCTATCCAGAAACTCCTTCTGCTTGTGCTTTACGCCCGTTGCATATTCGAGCGCCTGGTGCATATCGCCGTTGCAATGAGCATCGGGTATGCGTTGCACCGCCCGAGCCGTGGCTTCACCGAGTGCGATTGCGGCTCTGGTGCTCTGCACCAGGATAAGCACCAATTCCTTCTGGCCATTGTTCTTCTTCTCCTGGGTCTCCTCACCGTCTTCAATGCGCTTTTTCAGGCGCCAGACGATCAGCCCCATCACCGTGGACGGAATACCCATAGCGGCGATGAAAGCGGCAATAGCCTCCCAAACAGTCAATATCATGTTATCCCCCCTTTTACGCCTTGATGGTGTTGCAAAAGTATCCCGAACATTTATGTATAGTGCGGTTTGTCGCCGCAGGCCACGGCGTACCGCATCCAGTCAAAGACGGGGATGAAAATCAGGCACAAGACGTACCAGAGGGCCGTATACGGTACGCAGATCTGGCCCCATAGGTTGAGGGGCAAGTGGGAATAATCCCAGACGCCCAGGCCCAGCCAGGTATTGAGGATTAGCCCGGCCACCAACTCCGTGGCGGTGATAGCCACGGTGCAGATGGCAGCCTGGAGCATCAAGGGCATCTCCCAGGGCAGCTCCGCGCCAAAGCGCTCCAGGGGGATGGACAGGAGGATGGCCAGCACCAGCATGGTCCAGCTGATCCGCTCCGGGTGGCCGGTGGTGGTCTTGAATGCCACTTCCAAAAGAAAGTACACCGTACCGCCCCAGCTCCAGAGGAGCATGGACAGGACCCGATTACCCCACCGCGTCATAGTCCACCTCGATGGCTGCCAGGGCTTCCAGGCTTTCGGCGTCCCGCATGGCGACCTCCTGGGTCTGCTGGTAGGCGACCAGAGCTGTGACGCGGGCATCGATGGCAAAGGCCAGCTTACCCAGCTCCTCCAGGGTCCACTCCTTGCACACCTGGCCGGTGCTGTTCCATGTCAGCGTGTACGGCGTGGAGGTCTGCTGTGCCAGCGTGGCCGACAGGATCTTGCCGGTGAGCTGCTGCTGTTTCTCTGCGGTAATGGCGTAGTATTCGCCATCGGTCCACTGGATGGGATGGGATTCCAGATACGCTGCCAGATCGGCCTTGCTTTGCTGGATGCGTTCGGCTTTGATCACTTCCAGAGGACGGGTATCCGGCACATCTTCCACCGTGACCTCGCTGTTGTACGCCTCGGCTTTCGCCGCCGCAAGGTTTTCCTCCAGCATGTCATCGGAGCATAGGATGGATTTGTCCTGCAAGTATGTTACAGGCTCTTGTGCTCCGTCAGTAGTAGCAGCAAATCGATAGACAATACGTTTCATAGACGGCCTCCTATTCGTCTGCGGTTTTGGTATACCGGATTAGCACGTTAGCCGTTGCGTTACTACGATCACGAGCCGCATAGATTGTCACGTTGGTAGGGTCTACCAGGACATCGATGACATCATCCATAGACGATCCGCCACCATAGTTCAGAGTGGGAATGTTCTTCTTATCAGAGGTAGAACCGCTCACAGAAACAATGGTTTCGATGCTTGTGATCCCGTGGGCAACACTGCTGGCGGTAGTATTTGGCAATTTCCCGAACACTACTAACTTTGTATATACGGGCTTTCCGTTATATCGCTCGGTGGTGCAGTATTCTGTGCCAGGGGACAGCGGCGGATTTTGCCACTCCCACGGCTGCCACGTCTGTTGAATGTTGTGATAATAACGACGCAGGCATAGTCCTTGCAAACCTGCTGTGCCAAGCATTAAAGTTTGTACTTTAACTAGATCGGCCCGTGCTGAAGCAACAATCAAAATAGCGCCAAAAGTTTGACCTGGTTGCAGATACGCAGGTCCGTTGCTTTCACTTCCCGTGCAGACAAACCACCCATTCTCTGTGGCGTTGTTGAAATCATTATCCGGGATAGGTCTACCGGTTGATTGACCTAGGCCAAATCCATTCGGGGCGAACAGTTTCTCGCAAATCTGCTTGAGCAGCGACAGCGAAATGCGCTTTGTCCCCTGGGATGTCGTAGCGACAAAGCTGTCGCTGTCGGCCATTGCTGCCGCCTGGGGCAACTCATTGGTTTTTACACTCATGCTATACCTCCTCATAAAATGCGGACTGCATCGATCTGGATGCCGTCATCGGTTGTCAGCTGCTCTCCTGTATCGGCGTGCAGCGCTGTGGTGATATCGCCGCGGATGATCCGGCTCATGGCCTCATCCACAGCTTTGGACTGCCAGTTCTCAAGATCGGTAATGCGGGCCAATGCGTTCGGGTTGATGATTGCTTGGACGCTGGTAGCGCCGGAGATGATGCTCTGGATTTCAAAAGTGGTGAGTGAGCCGGTTGCCCCGCCCTCCGCTCGAATCCACGCGGGATGCTGATGCAGATCGAGGTAGGTGTATGCGACGTCATCGCCACTGTCAGGGTCCTCCACATAGAGAACCACGCCTTTGCAGGCAAAACCGACAGGGATACCAATGCTCGCCACCTGGACTGTAACAGTCGCCTCACCGGTTCCGGTGTTCTCCACCTTTGCAATCATGCCTTCTCCCGCCTCCTCGATAGGGCCGGTGAGGCTTTCGATAGCGGTTCCAACAGGGATATCTCCGCTATCTAAAAGGGCCTTCGTATACTTCACGGGTCCGCGCTGTGCCAAGATGCGCCCCAGCACCTCGTACCCACTAAGTAGGGGAACTGCTCCGTCGTTGTCGGTCTGCGCATCCAGGACGGGTTCCAGCTCAAAGTCATTGGGCATAGTGTTTACCTCCTATTCTTTCCGGTGATGATCGTGTCCTCCCACACGGTGGTCGCAACAAAGGACCTCGCGGTCCCCTTGTAGCTGGTGGATGTCCGCACCCTGGCCGTAAGCGTTTCGCTTTCAAGGGTCGCTGCCGCAAGGTAGCTGGTGCCCTTCCCACGACGGTAGGTTCGCAGAAAAATTCGTGTGCCTACGCCAGCAGCGACGATGCGCTTCATCAGGTCTGCGATGAGATCGGCCGCCTCTAGGCGCTCGGCGTCGAGGATATCTGCGTCCACATAAATCCAGATTTTTGCCGGGAAGAGCTCCTGTACTTCGATGTCGGACGCCTGAACGTTGAACAGGCTTGCGGCTGCCGTGATGATGGTATCGATATCACCACCGGAGAGCATCGCAATCATCTTGACCTTGATTAACAGCCGGTAAAATACGTCATTCGCGCCATTGCGAGCTACACCGAAGTTCGCGCCGTAGCGGTCCAAGACCGCGCCTCTGGCGTTGTCGATATCGTCCCACAGGAGCATCCGATCTGTGTGCTCGTGGACAAGCTCAAGGCCCCAGGAAAGTGTTTCAAACAGACGGCCGATGTTGGTATCCATGGGGAGGCTGTGCCTGTCGTTGCGGATGTCGCTGCGGTTGTAGGCGCCAGTCAGATACTCCAGCATTCGGGACAGGTAGCCATAGCTCATTCAACTGTCACCTTCCACTCATCAGTGACGGCCTTTTCCCTGGTGTCTATCTGGATGTTGTCTGTCCCGTAGGAGCTGCCATCTCTGCTGATGGACAGTTCAAAGTCCACCACGCCTGACACATCCTTAATTACACCAGGGAGGTCCATGTAGACGACATTGCGACCGATGGGCAAGCCACCGTAAGCAGCGCCGCCGATATAGTTGATAATTGCCGCCTGCACTAGAGCCGCCCCGTTCGATGGATAGTTGTTGTCAGTTTCCAGGATATGAACTTTGACATAGACCTGGACAACCGCCGGACGTGAGAATTTAATGCTGATAATTTGACCACTTGCAGCCAACACGGGGATGCTTGTCGAGCCGTGTGTCTGGATGCCACCTGCCTTTCTCCGATAAATCGCCTTTGCGATGTCCTGGTCAAGACCACCATACACCAACGCTTCGATGCTGTGAGGTGGCAGTCCAAGGATGTCAATCTCGTCCGTGTCGTTTTCGTAGCAGATGGCGGAATAGACGGATTCTACGTTTTGAAGGATTTCACCGGCGATGGCGTCGGCGTTGACGCCGCCAGCGTAGTCTACGGACTGCGCATAGCGGTCCCTGAACTCCTCGTCGGTCTCCCGGTCCTGGCCTCCGTCAATGACGCCCTGATTGGTGCAGCTATCCACACCATCCAGCGGGTTGGTGATCTGGTTGACGCGGCCCACCTCCACGTTGTAGTCTGCGCCGGTCTCCACAGCCTGGACAGGCAGCGTAACGCTGCCCTCTGCACCGATGCGGCCGTCGGTCAGGACGGCATACTGGAGACCAGCAACGGTCCTCACCAGGAAGCCGGTGGGGATGGCCGTTCCGGGCGTCCCGGTGAAGGTGACGTAGCCGGACGCCTTCTGTGCCGGGAGGAGGGACAAGCCGATAGCCTTGCCCAGGTTGTAAAGGCTAGTGCCGACGGCGGTGTCCACGAAACGGGAATTATAGGTCTCCTCCATCAGAGAAAAAAGCAGGTTCAGCATCCAGGCAAAAATGCGCAGGAAAGCCCCCAGCGGAGACCGAACTGTCAAGTTCGCCTTGCTGCCAAAAAGCTCCCGTGCCTTATACTCTACTGCATCCAGAAGCTCAACGTATGTGGGTCGATGGAAGCCTCGCTCCGTAACGCCCCATTCCTGTGTGTTCATAGTGTGTTCACCTCCGTTTTGATGACCCCGCCGGTGATGAGGGTGCCGGTGACAGACACTCCGAGGATTCGTCCGGATAGGTCATACTCTACCGTATCCACCTGGCTCACGGTCGTCTCCTGGAGGACGGCATCCCGGATGACCTCCGGGACCTCATCCTCGGAGAGCTCTCGGGCCTTCTTTCCGGCTATGCGGTCGTATTCGGTACCGTGTGTAGGGTCGAAGGGGAACTCCCCTTTCCACGCCTCCAGGGTGAGCCGGACAGCCTGGGCGCTGCTGGCGTCTCCGTCCACCAGCTCCAGCATACCGGCGTCATCCAACACAAGGTCCCTGGTGCTAGGGTCAATTTTCAGTGTGTAGTTTTCCATGGGTTATCCTCCAAAAGAGACATCCCCGCTTCCGCCGGTGATCTGCCCGCTTCCGTTGTGGGCATTGAGCGAATCGCCGACGCGGGCCGCCGGTTTCCCGTTGATGAAGACGGAGCCACTCCCGGAGCCCACGGAGCCCTGGGAGCTTCCACAGCAGGCATCTCGTTCTGTGGTAATGCTGCCGACGTATGCGGCGGGCTGTCCATTCACAAAGACGTCCCCGGAACAGTTGCCGGAAATGTTGCCGGTGATCGGCAGCGGAAAGTGAGCGGTTTGGTGCCCGGAGTGCTCGCCAGCGGTCGTGCCCGCTATGCTGTCTCCCAGGCGTGAAGCGCTCGGCATGATACTCCCCCCTTTAGTTCAGATTTACGGTGCCGCCGGTGGTAGTCAGGTCCCCAGTGATCGTCACGCTTCCCTTGATGTCCACGCCGCTTTTGGTGATGGAGACATACACAGATCCGTCCGGCGTACCGAGGCACAGGGAACCGGCCGGCAGGCCGGATATGGTGTTGCTGCCCGTGCGGATGCCGCCGATGAAGATCGCGTCGTCTCCGCTGTGCAGACGTTCGGTGTTTGGGTCTGCCTCTGCCCCTCCGGCGATAACGGCATCGCTGTCGCGGTCAAGATAGACCACAACGCCGATGTCTCCGGCAGCATAAACAGGGCGGATAACAAAGCCTCCCCCGTAGACGGTGCACACGGGGACGGCAAGTACCTGGGGTTTTGTCTGAAAGGTGTCCTCATCCGGGTATCGCGTGATCGGCTGGACATCCACCGTCATCGCCTGTTCGTCAAAAGAAATGACCTTGACGATGTCCGCAACGCAGAGGCCAGCGGCCTCCGCCTGTCTCTTTGCGTCCTCGTATGAACGCTTTTTGTTCTGGTTTGCCATGGTCTTCCCCCTTTACATAGGCTTGAGCTCGATGGTGGTTTTCCAGTTCCCTTTCGGTGAGCCGGTATGCTTACCGGACGCCACAATGAAGGTGCCGGACAAAGACTTTGACTGCACGCGAACCTGCTCCGCCGGGCCGATGTGATGGTTGAGCAAGCACTCCCGGCTGATGTAGTTCCCCTCCTCGCTCTTGGCGCTGGCGCTTTTCTGGCTGTCGCTACCAACGGCCACGACGGTTTCCTCTGTCTCCTTGCCGGAGATCAGAAGGCCGCTCTGTGGTGTCAGGGTCAAACCGTTCTGGACGCCCTTCGACGGGTCATTGATGTAGACCGCGCCGCTGCGGATGAGAAACCGGCTCTTGCAGTCGTTGACGACGATCTTGATGAGCTGGTCCTTGACCTTGCCATTGCACACTAGGCCCCGGTCGTAAACCTTATCCACAGCAAGGGTGAAGTCTCCGACCTCCACACCAAAAAGGTTGAGGAGGTCGGAGACGATGTTCTTTGCAGTGGAGCCTTTCGCATAGGTCTTCGAGACCTTCGCGGATAGCCACTGGTCCATGGCTGCGGTTGCTGAAATTTCAGTGATCCACTCCGTGTTCTGGTGCTTATGGCTGCACGCGCTGACCTGCCCCACGAAGATGGAGCCGACGTCACCCTCATACCCAGCGTTGAGGATGATGACGTCGCCGCGCTTAATTCCCTTCCTGGTGGCCTCCGTCAAGTTGTAGGCCTTGAACTTGGCCGTCTGGAGCGTGTCGCTGTCCTCAAAGGGAACCTCGAACTCAAAGTAAAGGTCGTCCATGCTGTAGCGCTTCCCGCCAATCTGGAGTGTGGCTGACCTCATCCAGAAGCTCAAGTGTCATCCCTCCTCTCGAAAAGGTAGAGCTGGACCTCTTTGCCGAAGTTATCCCAGGTAACGGCGTCGATGTCGTCCCCGGTGAGGCAAAGAGGGATGATGACCGGCAGCGGGAACCGTTCGTCCTCGATAGGGCCGAACATAGGGCGGCCGTACCGGATAGGGTCCCCGTATGCCAGGAGCTCCCCTGTGGCGGAAATAGAGAGGTCCGCCGTAAAGAAGCCCCCCACGTCGTTGTAGCGGATGGTGAAGGCGTAGGTCCTGTCCTCCAACTTAACGGAGAAGGTGTAGGGCACCTTGCTGGTGTCAACCTCGATGTACTGGACTTCGCTGCCCAGGTCAATAAGCTGCATCCCGTTACCTCCTTCCGCTGTTGCTCGGGGTAGCGCGGGTCGTAGGGCCCGCGCTGCTCGTTGGCTTGCTGTTATAGCTGTTCACATAGGCGGCGTAGGCGCTGGAGGAGATCGTCGTTGTGACGGTCGTTTTCAGACCGTCGCTCTTGGTCTGCGTGGTCTGCGACGCCGGTAGTGAGGATTTGGTCGTGGGAGACGAAGCGGCAGCCGTGGCGTCCTGGACACTCATCATTGTAGCCGTGCCGCTGTCCTCGGAGCTCCCGATGGTGATTTGCTTGAGGGTAGCGGAGAAGGTAAATCCGTTCCGGTTGCTGGGGTCGTGGGTGCTCTGGAGGTTCTGAATTACAAGGTTGCTGATCCGGTTCCGTCCAGTGTAGGTCAGGATGTCCCCCTTCTTCCACATGGCGCTCAAGGCGGCGATTGTGTCAGCTCCGTTGATGGCTGTGCCCTGGAGCTGGATGGTCAAGGGCTGGCAAAAGACGTGGTCCTGGATATTGCCGCCGCCCTCCACCGGGTTGTCTGTGATGGTACTCTGGCGGGACACGGCCTCACTGTTGACCACGCCTGTTTTCAGCGGGTCCAGGAGGACGGTGCCGCACTTTTGTCCTACGAGCGTATACACGTCGGTACCTCCTTATGCGAAGCCGTGCTGCATGATGCGGTCGGTGTAGTCCTGCTCCTGGGCCTCCTGGTAGAGCTCCTGGAACAGGGCACGCAACTGCTCTTTGATGTTGGATGCGGCGGAGCTGTCCCCGCCGGAGACGGTGATCTGGATGCTGGGCGCCAGGGTGATTTGCTTGGAGCCCTGGTTTGTGGTGTTGTTGCTGGCGAAAGACTGCATGAGCCGGTCCGTCTGGTCCGCCGGAATAATGGCAGAGCCTCCCGGGAGGATGGCAAGCTCGCCGCCTTCCTCGTTCATGTAGGTAAAGCCGCCCTCGAAATTGTCTGTGCCTCTGGCGTTGTGCGGGATGGAGGCTCCAACCTGGATATTAGCGGATGCGGCGGCCTCTCTGGCTGCTGCCGTGATTCGGCCGAACTGCGACACGATGTTGTCGGTGCCCGTCTGGGCGGCCGTCTGCATCGCGCTCCAGGCCGTTTCAGCGTCCGTCTGCATGGTAGAGTAAGCGGACGTAGCACTCGCCCCCATGGCAATAAAGTTGACGTCGGTGATCTCCGCCATTTCGTTGGAGCTGGCGGTCACGGCGTTCGTCGTGGCGGATGCAGCACCCTCGACCTGCTCCTTGTACTGCGAGGTGTCAACGACAAGGGACGTCTCCTTGGAAGCTGTCTCATCCAGGCCGTTTACGGCACCATTTAGGTCGTTGATTGCTGCTTCGCTTTCCTTGGCTCCTCCAAAAAGGCCGGAGAAGAAGTTCGCGACGCTGTTAACACCATCTGCCAGCCACCCAACCAAATTTCCCAGGTACTCGGCAATAACTCCAAGCACGTCTCCGATAACTGTTAGAACTGGGCTGATCGCCTCCAGCAAGGGGGAAATCGCACTAAGCAGCTGCGCTATCGGCGGGAGAAATGCCTCTGCAATCTTCTGAATCAGAGGGACAAGAGGCTGGATGATCGCCGTGTTGAGTGTCCCAAGGATGTCCACCAGGGGCGGCATGACTGCCTCTGCTATCATACCGATGATGGACGCCAGCGGCGGAAGGACGGTCTGTGCAAGCTGGCCGAACACCTCGATAAGGGGTAGGCCAGCTTGGAATAGCGTGCCGATCACACTGGTCAGGGTTGGAATGAGGGTCTGTCCGAGCTCGATAAGTATAGGCGCGGCCTGTGCCATACCGTTGCTCAAAATGTCCACAAACTGCATGAGCATTGGTTCAATGGTGGGCCAATTGTCCATGATTGCCCCGAACAAGCTTTCGAGGACAGGGGTAAACTTGGCTCCTGCGTCAGCCATGAAGTTGCTCCAGACGCCCTTTAGGTCCTTGGTGCTGTTGACCAGGCCTCCGGTGCTGTTGGCTGCTGCCTGCTGGAAGCCGGTGCTCTCCTTCAGCAGCGCGTTCATACGGACCTGTGCCATAGCAGCGTCATCGAGCTCGTCGATCTGACTCCCAAGGCCCATCTCCATCGCAGCGTTTTTGAGCGCCACCTCGTCGATGTGAACGCCGTACTCCTCCAAGGCAGCATTGTTACCGCTGATGTAGTCCTGGATGACGCCCAGGGCCTCGGTATCGTCCATGGCGAAGGCGTTTCCAAGGTCGTATGCAAGGGATGTGGATATTTTAGAGAGCTCCGTCGCGGCTTCGCCGGTAATGCCCAGCTCGCCATACATGGCCTTGTTGGAGACCATGAAGCTCTGGACCTCCTGATCGCTGCGGTGAATGGCATCGGCGTAATTTTCCGCCCACTCGGCCGCGTCTGTTCCTGAAAAGGACGCCTCGAACTTTCGCCCAGTGTTCTCTGCCAGGCCCGCCGCCTCAACGGCAGCAGCGCCCAGTTCCTTGAGCATATCAATACCGGCCTGGATTGCCTCAAAGCCGATGAAGGCCGTGAGCGCCCCCTTGATGGCGTCTTTGATCTGGGAGCCAGCGCTATCGCCTTCGTCCCCCATATCGTCCAAGTCCTTCCTTGCGTCGTCCGCTTCGTCGCCGGCATCCTCCAGGCTGTCCGCGGCATCTTCGACCGCTCGAAGGAACTTCCCCTTTATGGTACTGATGGGGTGCGTGAAGGCGGTTCCGATGTCCTTGACCTTCTTCGTGAAGGTCCCGACCTTCTTCTCCACCTGGCCGATTGCCCCATCGAAGCCCGCTTTGATGGTCTTGGAAACACTGTTGGTCTCCTTGGCGGCCGTCCCCATGGACTTAATGATCGCGGAGCCGAAGCTATCCGCCTCCCGGCCCATGGCCCGGAAGTCCGTTCCGATGTCGTCCATCTCGTCGCCGAGATCGTCCATAGCTCCGGCGGCGTCTCTGGCCCCCCGCTCCGCTGCGGACGTTCCCGCTTCGATCTGGCGTCCCATCTCCCGGCCCTGGTTCTCTACGTCCTCGGCGCTGTCCCGGATGCGCTCAAGGCTTCCCAAGATGTCGCCGAGCTGCTGGATTGTCTGGTCGAGGTCAAAGTCCATGCCAAAAGTGAGCTCTCTGCTATCTGCCATGCCCTCACCTCCTTTCTGCGGCAAAGAGGGGCGGCCGCATTATTGCGCCCGCCCCTCTTTGCTCCATGTTTCGTTGTAGAGAATACGGGCCGTGACCGCCTCTTGGTATTCGGCAAGGTCCATGCCCTTCAAATCGGAATAACTTAGCCCCTGGCCGGTGAATACCATGCACCAGAAGGTCTTATTCCGGCGGGCCTTCCGGTCCGCCGCTACTCGGTCAAGCTCACTCTCGAAGAAACTGCTCGATAGCCTTAATCAGCTTCTCGGGGGTCTTGACGTCCTCCTTCTCATCAAAGTACACCATGCCGTCGTTGCGGACCTCCGCAGGGGAGACGACGCAGTTCTTGAACATGGTGTCGAGGTACTTGCTGGTGTCCTTTTTGCCGCCGGTCATGCCGCACTCGTCATTGACACCAAAATACCAGGTGGGGGAAACGCTCTGGAGGGTGAACTCCTGGCCGTTCACGGTGATCTTCTTCTGCTTTGCCATATACTTTCGATAGCCCCTTTCGGTTAATGATTTCGGCCTGTTCGGCCAGTTCGGCGCCCCGCCCATTACCGGATGGTCATGGACGGGACGAAGATGGTGACGGTGACGGTGGCCTGCTCCTTCTGGCGGGGCACGTCAGGCATCTTGGTGATGCGGCAGTTGTCCTCGTTCATGGTAAAGGCGGTGTCATCGTTGGCGTCCGTGATGGAGACGTTGATGGCGCGGCGCTTGGCTTCCAGCTCGCGCAGGTATGGCAGGCTAGAAGACGTGGACATGAGGGTGATGGAGACGGTTCCGCTCTCGTTGGCGTTCTCGGAGTAGGTGACATCGCCCTTTGCACCCACAGAGGGCGTCACGCTGTCCTCGGACTTTGCCAGAGTTACGAGGCCGTCAGAGGAGAAGCCGGTGATCACTCGGCCTCCGACGATGACGTTGACCTTTTTGGGGTCATAGGTGGTAACAGATACTTTGCCCATTTACAATGCTCCTTTCTACGCACTCAGAGTGGCACGCAGGACGCCCTTGACCTTCACGCTGTGGACAGCACCTTCGAGCTGTGCCTCCCAGGTGATGTCCGGCATCTGGCGGGCGCGGGCCTCCTCGTCGGTAGCAGCAGAGCGCTTCGGGATGACAACGGTGTAGACGCCCTTGTTGCTCTCAGGGTCGAGCGCGATAATCTCGTTGTCCACGGCCTTGTTGAGTGCTTGGTAGACGCCAGCGCCCACCATGGCGAAGCCTTCGTCGGTGTAGGGCACCTTCGCGTTCTCCATGAAGATAGCGTACAGGTTTTCGCGCATGGTCTTTGCGATGTAGTCCGCGCCCATCTGCACGTCGATGAACTCGCCGTCGGCGCATACGCCGTTCTTCACATACTCGTGCTTGTACTCCATGGTGATGAAGTTGACGTTGGCCTCCTCCAGAGCCTCGCGCTCTGCTAGGGTCAGATCAGGGACGGTGATACCCTGAGGACGCTTGAACTTCCAGGTAACGGAACGGGGATAAAACGGGCCCACGTTGCCCAGGTAGGCAGCGTCCGCATACTCCGTGGGCTGGTCGTTGTAGATGATGACGGACCGGCGGTTCACGACGCCCAGCTCCTTGTTGTTGGTCTGGCCGAAGTAGAGCTTCCGGTGATCCTCCTCTCCGGCCCCCAGCTCCGCTTCGGTCGGCTCCGTGCTCTCTGCCCACGCAGCAAGAGCCTTGACATAGTCATCGCCGCCCTGATCGGTCAGCAGGATGTACCAGTCATCGTCCGTCTCGCGCAGGGTCTCAATGGCCTGCACCAGAGCGGCAGCCTTGGAGGGTTCGTCTTCCCCGGCAGGGTCCTCAATGCCTACGATCTTGACCTTACGGATGAGGGTATCGGCCAGGGTGGTAGTGCCCTGGTCAAACATGGCTGCGGCCATGTCCGCAACCTTTTTGCCGGTGAAGGCGCTCTTGATAACCTCAAGGTCGCGGTAAGTGTCGATAGCCTTCTCGCCTTCCGTGGAAACCAGGAGAATGTCTAAGCTCTCGGTACCGGCGGGCTTCGCGTCGATGTCAACCACTACGATTACATCTTTCGGCATGATTTTCACTCCTTCTTCTGAATGATATTCGGCTTTTCGACAGTGGCAATGTTGAGGACGTCCTCCCTGACATAACGGAGCCGGACGTCGAAGCCGTAGCGGCGTCCCATCTCGTTAAGCTCCAGGGCGTCACGGTTAGTGGCATTGGAGACGTCAAGCGCGACGAATCCGGCCGCCTCCAGGGCGTCACGGCCGTAATGGAGAAAAAAGCCCTGGGCCTTATTGGCAAGGTCCAGTGCCTCATCTGCTCCAAATACAGTGCCTTCCTCTGTTACCCTGTCGATGCTGCAAGCAGTAAATGAAAAGGTGGCGGTCGGCTGCTCTACCCGTACCACCACCAAGCTGTCTTCCTTATCGCCGTCGCCCTGGAGATAGTGCCCGAGGCTCCCGTCCGGGGTGTAGTCGGTCGTGACCGTGTAGATGATGAACGGCGGGTCTGTCTCGGGCTGGACCTGCGACGCAAGCACAACAGGGCACCCGACGGCTGCGTGAAGGGCGGCGATCAGCTTGTTTCGCTTCTGCGTGAAAGTCATTTTGCTGCTGCGCCTCCTCTCGCCTCCACCAGGTACCGCTTCAACGGATGCAGGCTGTTGTGCCCGAGCTCCTGGGTAACGGTGTAGGTTGTATTTGAATCCGGGTCGTGCACCTCCGCCCCCACCGCGAGGGCGTGGCCGTTGGTGTAGATTTTCTCGGACCGGTCGGTGACGGTGCCGGTGATCTCTCGGCGCAGGTCCACGTCGCTGACCGGAAGGACGACGCCATAAAAAGGGACCTGCTGGTCAGGGGTGGGCACCCATTGGCCGCCCTGGGCCTGGTCGTACTTGCCGCCTGACTTGAGCTCATACATGATGTGCATGAGGTTTATCGGAATTTGTGGCTGTGCCATTTTGAACAGGATGCCCACGTTATCCCTCCTCGATCTTCCAAGTGATAGAATTTCGGAGGCGGCCCGTCACGACAAGGGGACTGTTCGCCCAGGACGGATACCGCTCCTTTTGGATGCTGCCTTTCGGCTTGAAGTTGCTGGCGTCATTGATGAACTCCCGGATGAAGTCCACCGCCTTGCCTCCGATGTACTCGGCGGCCTCTGTGGCGGTTTTCCCGTGGAAGATAATCTCTGATACCTGGTCCCTCACAACGTCCGCCAGGCGGCTCCTGTTGGCGTCATACCCGGCACGGATGAAGGACCGCTCCGGGATGGTGACAGATGGCAGCAGCAGGAACAGGAACTTGAGGTTATCCCCCTCGCTGCCTCTCCTGCGCCTCCCCTTTTCGACGACGCCGAACAGATACCCGGCCTCTGAACGGATGAAGAAAAGCCCTGGGAAGTCCCTGGGGCTTTTGTTGTAGCTCTCCCTGTGGATAGGGATAGCAAGGTTTCTGGTGGTCTTCGCTGTGATGACCGCGCCGTATTCGTGTACCCTGGCGATGGTCAGGATTTCGCTGTCAGCGTCCCCCTGGATTCCAACCTTGATACGGATCCGGTTCAGCCTCTCCAGCTCCCTCCTGATGCGCTCAATCTCCGGCGTGATGCCGTCCGTGGTCCTCATACCTTACCACCTCATGTAGTGGGCCAGTGTCTCCATCCAGGAGCTCCGGGGCTCCTTGTCGAAGGTCCAGCTCACGTCCGAGATAGAGAAGGCAGCAAGGCCCTGGGCCCCGTTTCGGAGGATGGAGAACTCCTGTTCTGCAATCCCCCAGACGATGCCCACGATGTCAGCAGGAAGGTCCGACGGCTCCTCCTCTGTGGCGTCTTTGGGAAGGATGTAGCCTGCGGTGTACTTCACCTCCAGGTATCTCCTGGGCGCCACATAGTCGTTCGCAAGGCCCGCGATGTACCCACGGAACACCCACCCGAGGTCCCGGTACAGAACCCCGACGTCTCCCTCCATGGAAAAGTCGTAGGAATCCGGGTTGATGTCTACACCGTCCATGGTGTCCTTGACGTATTCCACGGACCTGATGGGGTACTGCTGGAGCACAAGCTCCTGATGCCCGGAGGCGGCGTACCTCTGGGTGTAGGTCTGTCTCCCGAACTTCCGGCCGGTGATCGTCTCGACCCAGGCGGAGGCGGTGTTTATGAGCCGGATGATATTGTTCTTCACGGCGGTATCGGCCGCTTCCGGTGGGATTCCAAGGCGCTCCATGGTGTCCTCAAGAGTGGTCATGGCATTGGGGGCCAGGGTTACGGTGGGTTCATTTTCCATGCTGCATCTCCCTCTCAAACAGAGGGCAAGGGGTTACTCCCCCTCGCCCTCCTTCTTCTCCTCGCCCTTCTTGGTGCCCGCTTCCTTCTTCTCGGAGGGGCCGGTCTTCTTGTTCTGGGAAGGCTTCACGGCCTTCCGGTCATAGATTCGGGCCATCTTGAGCACTCCTTCCTGAAATTAAACGGGGGACTCGACCGGGTCGCCCAGGGCAACGGCATAGGTGGCGGTGGTGGGGCCAGTGACGTTGATCTTGATGTAGCGCTTGCAGCCGACCAGGTCAATGTCGAAATTCACCAGCGCGGTGGCGGTGAAGCTGGCCTCGTCCTTGCCGACCACGATGAAGTCGTCAGGGACGGCCTCGTAGCTGCCGCTCTCGGTGTCGCAGTGAGTGACAGAGACCTTGGCGGTGGTGCCTTCGGTCACAGAGGCAGCCAGAATGGCGGAGAGATAGCCCTCTCGGTCAATGGCAGTCTCCAGGGTATAGGGCATAACCTTCACGTTCTGAATAAGAGCATGCTTCATAGTGCATTTCCTCCTTATCGGTAATGTGGGTAACAGGAGGGGCCGCAAGGCCCCTCCTGCGGATTAAAACGCCTTGATGTTCTTCACGTGGACGAAGCTCTCCTTGTGGCGGGAGGCGATGTCCACATACATCAGGGCACGGGTGGCAGCCAGGTTCTCCTCGAAGGCGTTGTGCTGGACGCCGTCCTCGTCCACCCAGGAGCCGTCCAGGGTGGTGTAAGTCTCAAGGCCCATCTGCTCGCCGACCAGCATATCGGCCCAGTTGCCGAAGCACAGCTTGGTGAGGCCGTTATTGTCGGTAGCGATCTGGTTGGATACCTTGTAGGGGAAGCCCAGCAGCTTACCGGCGTTCATCTCGTCGCGGTAGATGTACTCGCCGGTGGTGGTCTTGAGGTTCATAAAGAAGCCCTCAAGGACGCTGTTGAAGGTCCAGCCCAGCTTGATGTCGTCCACGTTCTTGGCCAGGACGATGGAGCGGACGTAGACCGGGAAGTCGGCGGTCACCTTGCCGTTGATGTCGGCCAGGTCGGTGTTGCCGATGGTCTTGGCGTCGATGTGCTCGATCTCCTTGTCGGTGAAGACGCCCATAGGCTGGAACTCACCGCCCTTGCCGAACAGAGCGCCGAAGTCGAGGCCAAGCTCCATGCGGCGGGTCAGGTCATTGGCGAAGATCTGATCGGCGGAGTAGTTGGTGCTCATCAGCAGCTCGCGGGTCTGGGGCACGATGGCCTCCAGGCGCTTTGCGGACAGCTTGATGTTGCCGAAGGTGGGCTGGCTCTTGGAAATCTTGCGCTGCTCACCGCCCCAGGTCGCGCGGGCGCCGCCGGTCATCTTGGGAATGTTCAGATTGCCGTTGGCCATGGGCACCTTCTGGGCACCCAGCTCGAAGATGACGGTCTTGGAGTACAGCAGCTCGATGATCTGGTCCATGTAAATCTCGGGGATGAGGTAGCCACCAGCAGCGGGATTGGTAGCAGACAGAGCCTTGAACTCGCGGGCCATGTCGCCGTCGTCGTACTTGCGCTGGGCGTAGAAGGCAGCAGCCTCGGGGTCGTGCTTGCCGAAGATGTCCAGGCACTTGATGGCGCGGGCCAACTGGATGGCAGCGGGGATGGACTTCTTCTCGGTCTTCTTCACGGAGTTGGGAGCGGCCATATAAATGCCCGCGTACTTGCGCTGGGCAGGGGCGCGGCCGGTCTTGGCCGCCTTGGCCTTGGTCTGACGGGCGGGGTGCGCGAAGGACTTGCCCTCAACGACCTCGTCGTCTTCCTTCTCCTCGGGGTCGCCCTCGTCGGCCTTGGAAGCGGTGGCCTCCATGATCTCGCCGACGGCCTCCAGGACGTCATCGGCGGTCACGTCGCCGACCTCCTCGCCAGCCTCCTTGCGGGACTTGCGCTTCTCGGCCACGACGTCCATGGCCTGCTCGATCAGGGCGGAGATGTCGCCGGTGTTGACCTCGGCAGCGGGCTCCTCCTCGGCGGGATCGCCGTCTGCCTTGGCCTCGGCCTGCTCCTCCAGGGCCTCCTTGACACAGGCCTTGATCTTCTCGGTGAGCTCGTCGGCCTCCATCTTCATGGACTTGCGGTTGGGGTTGGTCTTCATAGTGCGTTTCCTCCTTGTGTTAAAGAATGATTTCAATGGTGGTGCCAGCTCTGGCGCTCTTGCTGGCCCTCTGGGGCGCTCTGCGGGCCTTCTGGCTGTCGTTATCCTGGACTTCCGCAATGATACCGTCCAGGGCCTTAACGGCCGCCTTCATGGACGACTGTGCGTCCTGTAGGGCTTTCAAACGCGCCCCGCTGATCTTACGACCGGCTTTGATGTCGGCCGCAACGTCGGCCACCAGCTTGGTGGCCCGGTCTGCATCCTCTCCGAGCTGCTTGTAATCGGTGATGACCGCCTCCTGGTTCATAGCCCAGGTAACGACAGAGACTTCCCACAACTTGACTTCCCGCAGATGGCGGATGCCGTTCTCGTCGTAGTCAAACACAACGGGGTCGTAACCGATGGACAGCTCGTTGAGTACGCCGTCTTTCAGCAGCACCTTGATGTCGCGCCCCATCGAAGTGTCGCTGACCTTGGCCTTGATGAAAAGG
>ERZ1643251.1579-NODE-1579-length-25570-cov-5.264041_pt1 | contig 25570 bp, 28 predicted proteins | sample MGYA00579261_ERZ1643251 | MGnify/ENA primary metagenome ERZ1643251 (study PRJEB29033, sample SAMEA4952267) | chicken gut metagenome | biome: Broiler Chicken; feature: Gastrointestinal Tract; material: Caecum | place: Ireland | collected 2018 | study: Broiler... | reverse complement strand
GCTCGAACCCGGCTCTGGCCCTGCGCATGCGCGCATAGGGGCGACTCCAAGGGGCGCGATGATGCGGAGTGGGCAGTAAATGTAGTGGCTTGAGGGGGCGTGGTGGCGCAAAGCGCCAGCTAATGTGCGCGTTGTTCGATAGCGCTTCTTTGCTTGCAGTTTTAACGGGGCTGGATTTGCAGTTTTATCTCCCAGGGGTTGCTGCACACGAAAAAACCGCCATCAGAAGGCCGTCTAACACCCATACCGAACAACAGGAAAAATAGTTCAATCTTGCCGTTGGCATGGGCAGTCGGCTTCGCGCTTGGCCTGTGTGCTTCTTTGGTTTCAATAGCTCCAGCAATGCAAAACGGCTGCGTATCTAGCGTATCCTTTCAAACCCGAAATAATCAAACATCGCTTTTGTTTCTTCGGTGCTGCCAAACCTTTGAAAAATATAGTTTAAATATTCCTCTGCATATGGATTAAGCTGCAACATGGTAACCACATATTCCGGGATGCGCTCTTGCGGAATCCTGCCTGTACACAGGTTTTGGTAAATCCCGTTTGCCCGCTGGTTGTCTTGCTCATTGGGATACCATACGGCAAGCCCGCGTTGCTGCATCCACCAGGTCATGGATAAAAATATTCTCCAATAGTCCAGAAATGCCCGTTCCATCAAAACGTTACTATTGATGCGGGCATAAAGCTCAGCCCTTTGGCGTGGCGTCACATTCGCATTGCGGATATCCGCCTCAGCAATGCTCGCAACCGCCGCGTTGACGGCGACCGCAGCAATAAGTCCGCCGACACCACGGAATACAAAGCCAGGCATCATATTGTAGCCGCGCGCTTTCCTCTCCTGGTTTGCCACAATGGTTTGATTGAAGCTCTCTATCATAACGTTCACATCATCCCGGCAAAGGCAGAAGTCATTTGTGTGCTGCTCCTCAAACTGCTGGGGTGAAAGATCATACAGCTCCGCTTCGGAAAGCACGTTAAGCGCTGCATCGATCAGCGGTTTTCTAAAATAGAAATAGAGATTTAGGAATTCGGCGAGAAATGCATCCAGGTTTCGAATACGCCTGTAATATGCCCCTTTGAGTGCTTCCACTTGGCTGCGCGCAAACTTTCGGAATTCCTTCCGATAATGGTTGAAAACATCCATCTCCGCTGAGATGGAAAGAGGTTGCCCCATGAACGAAAGCGTTTTCTCTGCACCGCAGTATAGCGCTATGCTGATCGGTTTTGGATTGGTTTCCGGCAGCGCTGCAGGAGCACCACATTGTTGGCAGAATTTAGCGCCACTGTATAGCTGCGCCCCACACATTTGGCAAAATGGCATTTTGCAACCTCACAATACAGATTATGATAAAATCACTATAGCATAGGTATACAGGCAAGTCAACGACGCTATTTTACACAAAATTCTTTTTGAACTCGAAAAAAACTGCTTCCACATCGACGCACCAGCACACGCCTGCGCTGTTTTGTCATGGCTCTGCACCCTTATGCCAAAGCATCCATAGCGGCGCCTTTTAAGGTAGCCCCGCATATCTCCTTCGTTTGTATTTGCAAGAAAAGGCGGCCCTGCCCGGCAAACGCAGCCGCTTATTCGAAATTCCATGCCGCCTTTGAGCGCCGCGGGCGGCATGCGCGCGCTGCAAGGCTTTGGATACCCTATCGCCTCGCGCGGGAAGCTCCAAGGGCTTAAAACCTGCATGAATTTTTGCAGCCAATAAAAAAGGCGGGCTGCAAGGCCCGCCTTCTTATGCGCGTTTGTTTATTGGAATTTGGTGCCGTTGAATTTGACGCCAGGGCCCATGGTGGTGGAAAGAACCACGCTGCGCAGATAGGTGCCCTTTGCAGCCGCCGGCTTCGCCTTAATGATGGCATCCATCAAGGAGCTAAGGTTATCCACCAGCTTATCCACACCAAAGGAAACCTTGCCGACTGGGACGTGCACGATGGCCGTCTTGTCCACGCGGTATTCCACCTTACCGGCTTTGATATCCGCAATGGCTTTGGCAACATCCATCGTAACCGTGCCGCTCTTGGGGTTCGGCATGAGACCCTTTGGGCCCAGGATGCGCGCAATGCGGCCGATGGTGCCCATCATGTCCGGCGTCGCAACGCAAACGTCAAAGCCAAACCAGTTCTCCGTCTGGATCTTCTTTACGAGATCATCATCGCCCACGAAATCCGCGCCGGCTTCCTGCGCTTCTTTAGCCTTATCACCCTTGGCGAACACGAGCACGCGGACGGTTTTGCCCGTACCATGGGGCAGAACCACGGTGCCGCGCACCTGCTGGTCCGCATGACGGGGGTCAACGCCCAGGCGGATGGAAGCTTCAACGGTTTCGTCGAACTTCGCTTTCGCGGTGGAGAGAACGGCTTCAATGCCCTCGCGAGGATCATAAAGCTTCTGCTTGTCGATCAGCTTAACGCTGTCCTGGTATTGCTTGCCATGCTTCATACTTCATTTCCCCCTTAGTCCACAACGGTGATGCCCATGCTGCGTGCCGTGCCTGCCACCATGCGCATGGCCGCCTCAACGCTTGCGGCGTTCAAGTCGGGCATTTTCAGCTCCGCAATCTCGCGGACCTGCGCGCTCGTGATGCTGGCAACCTTCTGCGTGTTCGGGCGGCCGGATGCGGTTTCAATGCCGCATGCCTTCTTGATCAAAACAGCCGCGGGCGGCGTTTTGGTGATGAAGGTGAAGGAACGGTCCTGATAGACGGTGATGACCACCGGGATAACCAGACCCGCCTGCTTCGCGGTGCGCTCGTTGAACTCCTTGCAGAAGCCCATGATGTTCACACCGTGCTGGCCCAGCGCAGGACCGACCGGTGGTGCCGGCGTTGCTTTGCCGGCGGGGATCTGAAGCTTCACATAGCCTGTGATCTTCTTTGCCATTTGAAGTATCCTCCTCAGTTAATGTGGTGCGAGCGGCTTTTGCAAGCCTCCCACCGTATCTTAGCCCATGCGGGCAAAATACCAACAATACCGCACTGCGCAACCCGCATTCCTGCTTCCGGCGCAGCCTTTTGTGCAGCTTAGAGCTTCTGCACCTGGATGTAATCGAGCTCCACGGGTGTGTTGCGGCCAAACATGGAAACCACAAGCTTCACCTTCTGCCGCTCCGGATCGAGCGCCTCTACGGTGCCGATGAAGTTCTCCAGCGGGCCGGAGACCACGCGCACGCTTTCGCCCACGGAAATATCCAGCTCGATGGGGATGTGCTCCACGCCCATGGCGGTAACTTCCTCATCCGTGAGCGGGATGGGCTTGGACCCCGGGCCGACAAACCCCGTCACGCCGCGCGTGTTGCGCACAACATACCAGGTCTTGTCGTTCATGATCATCTTGATCATCACATAGCCAGGGTAGACCTTCCGCTGGACGACCTTGCGCTTTGCGTCCTTGATCTCAACCACTTCTTCCGTGGGGTATTTCACCTCGAGGATCATATCCTGGAGGTTGCGGTTCTCCACGGTCTTTTCAAGGTCTTCCTTTACTTTGTTCTCATACCCGGAATAGGTATGCACGACGTACCACTTGGCTTCTTCCGACATGGCAGCTCCTGTTCAGCCGCTGATCAAAGCGTGCCGAGGAGCGCAAGCCCCTGTCCGAACACAAAGTCGAGCACGCCGATCACGATGCTCATCAACACGATGAACGCAAGGACTGTTAAAGTATAGGAAGCAAGCTCCTTCTTGGTGGGCCAGGAGACCTTCTTCACCTCGCCAAACACCTCGCGGAAGAATTTGCCAATCCGCGCAAACAGGCCGGGGCCCTTTGCCTTCTTCTTGGCAACTTCCTTTTTTTCGTTCTTTTCGTTCGCCATTTTCAATACTCCTGTCCGCTTACTTGGCTTCCTTGTGCACCGTGTGCTTCCGGCAGAAACGGCAGTACTTGCTGAACTCCAGGCGGTCGGGATCGTTCTTCTTGTTCTTAAAGGTATTGTAATTCCTCTGCTTGCATTCGCTGCAGGCCAACGTGATCTTAACGCGCATGATTGATTTCCTCCTCAGTATCCAACGGCGAACCGTTCGTGGATTGCAAACCTAAATAAACCCCCCAAACGGGGGTTGCTTTACTAATTTAGCACACGCGGGCCGCAATGTCAAGGAAAACCACGAAAACTTCTCGTTTTTTTCAGCGTTTCCACCGCCTTGTGGCCAGCGTCGCGCGAAGGCCATAGATGTTGTGGCCAGCAGGCGAAAATCTCCTCCAAATGGCCCATTACCTGCCGCCGCGCTTCACCTTGACCCAGTAGCCATTGCCATTCACATCCCGCACAAAGCGCGTAAAGCCGCGCGCGCGGTATGGCTGTGCAGGATAGCTTTCGCCCGGCAGAGCGTAAAGGGTGCAACGAACGCCGTTTACCTGCCCCGTGCCTTCGAGATAATAACGCCGCGTCCCCGGATAACGCACGCGCCGCCAGACAACGCCCGGAAAGGTTTTCGGGAACGGGCTTTCCGTTTGCTCCGCCGTGCCCACGCCGGAGGGCTTGGGCGCTTCCTGCGGGCGGCTCAGCTCGCGCACCGCGTCGCTCCACTGCGGATCCGCTGCGCCCGCAGGCGCTGCGCGCACCGCATCGCGTTCTTCCGCCATGTTTGCGCAATCCTCCATGCGCACAGGCGTCACGCTGTTAGGATACACCTGTTCCTCCCGAGCCGCAAGGGGACGCGGCACAAACGCCCCGTGCAACGGTGCATCCGAAGCAAAATGCGCCGCTGCGCTGCCGTCTCCTCCGCCGGGCGGAAAGAGCGCGCTTGCCCGCGACAGGATGCTGCGCAGCGCCTCCGATTGCGCCGGGGGAAATGTGCGCACCGGTGCATCAACATCCATTTCGCCCTGTGGCTGCGCGCTTTCGTCTGCCTCCATTTCGGGCCCCTCTTCCTCCAGAGCAATCGCGCATGGTTCTGCCTCTTTTTCCCGTAATGTGGGGGATTCCTGCGGGGCTTCCGCTTTCTCCGCCTCTGCGCCGCTGTGCGCTGCCGCAAGCGCATCCTCCTGCGCAGCGGGAAGCTCTCCAGCCGTTTGCTGCGCCCCGCTTTTCTGCCCGTCTGCGCGCCATGCGCGCGTGGCGCGCAATGCGCGCAGAGGCCGTTTGAGCGCCTCAAGCGCATCGCGATCCAGCGCACCACGCGTTCCCTCCGCGCAAAACGCTTCGCCCTCCGGCGTATCCGCAATGAGCAGAAGCACCACGGGGTCCATGTTCACCGGCGTCTGCCCAGCACCATGCGCAAGCGCGATGCGCACGGCCGTGCCATCGCGCGCAGCAAGGCACGCCGCCTTTGGCACAAGCGCACCTCCGGATTCCCCGGGGCGCAATGTAAGTGTAATCTGCATGCCAGCCCCGCTGTTGCGCATATGGGCCACGCCCCTGCGCGCCCCGTGAAAAGCGATGATGCGTTCCGTTTCCTGGGTATTCATACCGCAATCCCCCTTCTTTCTCCTAATCATGTATATGACGCGCCGGGAATGGTATGTTATAATGAAAGTATGGCAGGCGTTTATGCTGCCGCAAAGGAGGATTGGATGAAACAGCTTCGGGATAAAAACGGCCTCACGCTGGAAGAATTCCTTGCAAACTATAACCCGGATAAATACCGCCACCCTTCGGTTACAGTGGACATGGCGGTGTTTACCATGCTGCATAACCAGGGCGCATGCGATCTTGCGGTGCTGCTCATCCGCCGCGGCAATCACCCCTTCCTGGGCACCTGGGCGCTGCCGGGAGGATTCGTTGAAATGGAGGAAGAGCTTGCCGATGCGGCTGCGCGCGAGTTAAAGGAGGAAACCGGCGTTACGGATGTCCCGCTGCGGCCGTTCGGCGTGTTCGGCGGCGTTGCGCGCGACCCGCGCACGCGCGTGATCTCAGCCGGCTTTTTCGCCGTTGCCCCCATGTGCAGCCTTTCGCCCGGGGCGGGGGACGATGCGGCGGACGCTTCGCTTTTTGTGGTGGAAACAAACCTTGAGGCGGCAAGCGCTTCTGCCGAAACCTACCGCATGACGCTCTTTGGCCGCCGCATCCTTTGTGCGCGCGCCCAGCTGCGCTATGATGCGCTCGGCGCGCAGGCCGCGCAGGTGCCGGGCGAAACGGCGGGCGACCTTGCAAGCGACCATGGGCTCGTGCTGTTTTCCGCGCTGCGGGCGCTGGCTGCGCTGCCGCGCGCGCGGGTAGCGCGCCTTTTAACGCGCGATTGCCCGGACTTGTTTGAAGCGGCGGTAGATGGGCTTGCGCGCGCGCTCGACGCCATCCCCACCGAAAACGAAGAGGATTGAGGGAAACCAAGGCGTGGTTTTCGGAAAACGCAATGGGAAAAGCCGGCGTTCACGCAACCGCGCCCCTGCTTTTTGACTTTTGCCTGCCGCAACGTTGCATGCACGATGCAGCGGGCTTGGGCCGCATGCTTCCGAAAGGATAACACCGAAACGCTATGGATCAAAATAAACCCATGCCAAAACTTGCTGCGGCGCTCGCATGCCTGGCGGCGCTGCTTTTGATCGTTTCGCTGCTCTTTACCGCGCTCCAGCTTGTGATGCACGATGCAGCATGGTTTAGCGCGCGCTATGAGGCTTATGGCACCGCCGAGGCGATCGGCATCTCCACCGAGGACATCACCGCCGCGCTGATGCGGCTGATCGACTATATGGAAGGGGATGTGGATTCCATCGAAATCACGGTAACGGAGAACGGGGTGCCCGTTTCCATGTACAACGCGCGCGAAACCGCGCACATGGTGGACGTGCGCGCGCTTTACCAGGCCTGGCGCAGCGTGCGCGATTTCGGCCTGCTTGCCGCAGCGCTGCTCGTGCTTGGCGCGTGCGCGCTGCTCCCGCGCGGCATGCGCCTGCGCACGCTCTCCAAAGCATACCTCCGCGCAAGCGCTGTTTTTTTCTTGATTGTTGCTGCGCTTGGAATATGGGTCGCGCTTGATTTCAACAGCTTTTGGCTGAATTTTCATTACCTGTTTTTCGACAACGACCTCTGGATCCTCTCCTATGCGACGGATCGGATGATCCGCATCTGCCCGCAACAGCTTTTCTATGACATTGTGGTAAAATTCGGTTTGATTTTCCTCGCGGCGTTCGGCGCGCTGCTCATCGCAGCCATCTTCGGCGCGCGGCGGGGAAGGAAGGAGGGTTAGGAAGTGCCGATGCAATATGAAGCGCTTGCCCGCGCGGGCGCTGCGGCTTACCGGGAAAAGGAGGCGCCCCTGCTGCTCGCCATCGAAAGCTCCTGCGATGAAACGGCCGCAGCCGTGCTTTGCGGCGCGCGGACGGTGCGCGCGATGACGGTATTCACCCAGATTCCGCTGCACCAGAAATTCGGCGGGGTGGTGCCCGAAATCGCCGCGCGCAGCCATGTGGAAAAGGTGGGCGCGGTAACGGAAGCTGCGCTCAAGGAAGCGGGCGTTTCCATCAACGCAATCGACGCCGTTGCCGTTACCTATGGCCCCGGGCTGGTGGGCGCCCTGCTCGTGGGCTTAAGCTATGCCAAAGGGCTCGCCCTTGCCGCAGGCAAGCCCTTTGTGGGCGTAAACCACATTGCCGGGCATATCGCGGCTAATTATCTGACCTATCCGGACCTCGCGCCGCCGTTTGTGTGCCTTGTGGCCTCCGGCGGGCACAGCCACATCGTGCGCGTGGACGGATACTGCTCCTTTGCACTGCTCGGGCGCACGCGGGATGACGCCGCAGGCGAAGCGTTTGACAAGGTGGCGCGCGTGCTCGGCCTTGGCTATCCCGGCGGGCCGGCGCTTGAAGCGCTTGCGCGCGAAGGCGATCCCCATGCGTTTTCCTTCCATGCGGGCTTTAACGACAAGCCAACGTTCGATTTCAGCTTCTCCGGGCTGAAAACGGCGGTCATCAATTTGGTGCACACGGCGCAGCAGCGCGGCGAAACGCTCTGCGCTGCGGACGTTGCCGCTTCCTTCCAGCATGCCGTAGTGGAAACGCTGGCGGAAAAATCCGTGCGTGCAGCCGTAGAAAGCGGAACGGGCACGCTGGCGCTTGCGGGCGGCGTTTCCGCCAACCGGGCGCTGCGCAGCGCGATGCAGCGGCGCGCGGAAGAAGCAGGGCTGCGCTTCTGCTGCCCGGAGTTCCGCTTCTGCACGGACAATGCCGCCATGATCGCCTGCGCAGGCCATTATGCGCTCATGGCAGGTCAGCTCTCCCCGCTTTCGCTCAACGCTGTGCCTTCCCTTGCGCTCGCGCCCGAGGTTTCCGCAAGATAGGCGAGCACCCCATCCACGATGCCGCGCACCAGCTTTTGCTGGTGCGCTTCTGTTTGCAGGAGCGCTTCATCCTCCGCGTTGGAAAGGAAGCCGCATTCCACGAGCACCGAAGGCGCCGGGCTTTCGCGGATCACGAAATAATCCCCCGGGTTCGCGCTGCGCACCGGCCGCCCGACCGCCTCGCACACGGATGCGATCACAAGCTCCGCAAGATGCTGCCCCGCTTCGGAGCCTTTCATGTAAAACGCCATGGGCCCCGAAACCGCCGGGTCCGTGAAGCGGTTCATATGCACGCTCACCACCAGGTCAACGCCCTCCGTGTTCATAATCGCGCGGCGCGCCTGCATATCGGCCTGCTTGGTGTCCGCAAGGGCATTTTCATCCGTGCGCGTCATCAGCACGGCGACGCCCGCCTCCTCCAGCGCATCCCGCACGGCGCTCGCCACGGCAAGGTTCAACCCGGCTTCCACCACGCCCGTTTTGCTCCCCACGGCGCCGCCGTCCGCGCCGCCATGGCCTGCATCTACCACAACGGTATAGGCGCGCGCCTCCGTTTCCGTCTCCACGCCGGGCGTCTCCACACCTTGCGCCCCCGCGCCGGGCGTTTCAAACGGCTCGATGTAAGGCGTATCGGCGCTGCGCGCCACCAAGCGCGCGCTGAATACGCCGATAATGCACACCAGAATCCCCAACAGCAATGTGTTACACGCGCGCTGCAGCCGCGCAGGCAGTTTCCGCTTCCCCATAAAATCACCTCATGGTGATTATATTGGGTGAAATTGCGGCTTATACCACACCCATGCACCACTTTGCTTGTATTTTTCCGCCTTTTGCATGCCTGTCCCTGCATATGCAGTGCATGTTCCCATGCAGAAATTTTTGAATATTCGCCTTGACAAACCCAAGATATCCACACTCTCCACAGAGTTATCCACATTTAAGCACAGGCTCTTTCATGTATTTTTGGCTTCTTGTCCACAGAATTCACACAAGCGTTCCGCAGATTTTACACATGCGTATACAAGCGGTATATACAACTGCGCCCAAAACGCAAAAAACCGCGGATATGCGCGATTGCATTCCGCGGTTGATGCTGTATGCATATTCGGTTTGCTTTATACTTTCCCTTCCTTGCGCAGCCAGGCAAGTGCGTCTGCAATCGTTTCGCGCAGGGGCCTCGTTTTAAAGCCCAGCTCCTTAGCCGCCTTTTCATGGGAGAAATTGGAATTGCTTTTGAGCGTATACAGCGAATAGCGCGTAAAGAGCGGCTTGCGCTTGGTGATCGCCGTGCTGAGGCTGAAGAACGGCAGCGCCATGCAGGCCACCCAGGTAGGCAGCATGCGGCGCACCTCGCGCGTCCCGCTCTGCTCGTGGATGCAGTGCAGCAATTCACGCACCGAAACATAGCGGTTTGCCAGGATATAGCCTTCGCCCTTGCGCCCGCGCGTGCAGCAGCTGACGATGCCGGCCGCCACATCCCGCACATCCACAAAATCATATCCGCCATCCACGCCCGCAGGCAGCCTGCCGCGGCACGCATCAATGAGCAGCTGTGTTACGCTGCCGCCCGCAAGGTCGTTCGGGCCGCAGAGCCCGCCGGGGAACACGATGGAAGCATCCAGCCCCTGTTCGCGCACCGCGCGCATCACGATCCCGGATGCCTCCGCTTTCGTTTTGCCGTAAAACCCCTTGATTTTCGCCGGGTCAAAATCGGATTCCTCCGTGATGGTCTGCCCATGGGGAAGCTCCCTAAGCGCATGCACGGAGCTGACGTACACGAGCTTCTTCACCTTGGATTCCACGCATTGCGCCACAACGTTGCGCGTGCCTTCCACGTTGACCGCATGCACGCGCTTGTTATAGTTCCAGCCAATGGAAACCACGCCCGCACAGTGGATCACATAGAGCTCCGTCCCCGCAGGCGCCTCAAAAAAGCCCCGAAGGGATGCGCGGTCCAACACATCGCCCTCATAAAGTTCCATGGCTTCGGGCAGCTTTTTGATGGCCTTATCGCCCGGAAGAACGAGCCCGCGCACGTTCGCACCGCAAGAAACCAGCTCCCGCGCCACATTGCTGCCCAAATAACCCGCAGCGCCCGTTAAAAGATACAACCGTTCCATCTTGCACACCTGCCTTAATAAGAATGAATAATTTGCTTGATGCCGGAAAAACGTGTGGCTTTGCGCAACATGGTGTTGATTATCTTTCCTGCTATCATTATACTAACAGTATATCGCGTCTACAATCGCCAAATACGCGGGGAGTGCAAATTAGGCAACAGCTTCGCATAGGATGTTGTTTAACAATGTGAACGTTTTTTGGCAGGCGCGCCACATGCGCCACAATTGCAAAAACAGAATCAGGAGGAATTGCCATGAAGACCGACAGGCGGGTACGCTATACGCGCATGATGCTCAAGCAGGCGCTGCTTTCCCTCATGCTGGAGCGGCCCATCAACCGCATCACGGTCACGGAGATCTGCGCGCGGGCGGAGGTGAACCGCGCCACGTTCTATGCGCACTACAAGGATCCTTACGACCTGCTCGCGCGCATTGAAAACGAGCTGTTTGAGGCCATCCAGGCCTCCATCCGCCGCGGGCTCTCCAGGAGCAGCCTCAAGGAAATCCTAACGGAGATCTGCAAATCCATCCAGGAAAACGGCGATCTCTGCCGGGTCATCTTCAGCGAGCATGGGGACCGGGAATTCCTTTCGCGGGTGCTCAACATCGCCCACGCGGAGAGCATGGCGTTCTGGCAGAAGATGGCGCCGCAGGCGGAGCCGCGCACGCTCGCCCGGCTTTACGAATTCTTTTCCCACGGCAGCGCGGGCGTGATCCGCAGCTGGGTGCTTTCCGGCATGCAGGACACGCCGGAGGAGATCGCAGCCTTCATCGAGCGCATCAGCGCCGGCGGCCTTGCGCAGATGGCGGGGAAATAAAGGGATTTTCTTGTCAGAACGGCGTTTGGCGTTTATAATAAACTTGATGGAATATGCAGATTACAACCAAGGGCCCTGCAGCATGCTGGGGCTCGTTTGCACCGGGCTTCCGGACCTGCGCCGGCGTGACGCCAGGCAGGTCAGTCCGCTCGTGCTCGCGTATATCGGGGATACGATATACGATCTTTTCGTGCGCACGCTGCTGGTGGAGCGCACGGATGCGACCGCCCATAAAATGCATCTGCAGGCTGCAAAGCACGTTTGTGCCGCGGCCCAGGCGGAAGCTTCCCGCCGCATCCTGCCGCTTTTAAGCGAGGAGGAATGCGCCATCTTCAAGCGCGGCCGCAATGCGCATATGGGCACCGTTCCCAAGCACGCGCAAATCGCGGATTACCGGGCAGCCACGGGGCTCGAAGCCCTTTTGGGCTACCTTTACCTTTCGGGCGCGGATACGCGCCTGGCGGAGCTGATGCGCATGGCGCTCGGCTATGCAGCGGATGCAGGGCCGCTTCCCCTGCAGGAGGAAGGAGGTCCCCATGTCTGAAACACAGCTCAACGTTACCCTGCTTTCCCATACGCCCGACCCGGTGACGGCCATTGCGCTTGCCGGGCGGCTCTGCTATAGCGGGAGCGGCATCCTATCGCTAAGGGAAGACGTGCGCGGCCGCGCGCCGCAGTTTGTGGAAAAGCTCCTTTCGCTTGGCCATCTTTCGCCACTTGAGCACGCCTCGTTCACGTTTGGCGTGGAGGGCGTTTCCCGGGCGTTGCTCGCGCAGATCACGCGGCACAGGATCGCAAGCTTTTCGGTGCAGTCCCAGCGGTATGTGAAGCAGGAGGGCGGAAATTATGTGGTGCCGCCTTCGGTAGCTGCGCTGGGCGATGCTGCGGTTGCGCGCTTTCAAGAGCAGATGGATACGGCCTGGGGCTTTTATCAAGAATGGCTCGCCGCCGGCCTTCCCGCTGAGGATGCGCGCTTCGTGCTGCCCAATGCGGCGGAAACGCGCATGGTGTTCACCATGAACGCGCGCGAGCTCATGCACTTTTTCTCCCTGCGCTGCTGCAACCGCGCGCAATGGGAGATCCGCCGCCTGGCCTGGTGCATGCTGGGCCTGGTGCGCAGGGAAGCGCCGGAGCTTTTTGCAAGCGCAGGCCCTGCCTGCGTGGCTGGCGCCTGCTCCGAAGGCAGGATGAGCTGCGGCAAACAAGCAGCCGTGCGCGCGCGCTCAGATGCGCTTGCCGCGTGCGCCAAAGAAGGCGCCGATGATGCAGAGCTCCTTGCGTGGGCCCTTGCAGAGATCAACAACGACAACTGACACAGCCGGTTTCCGGCAGAAAGAGGATCAGCATGGCATATGATAACAGACGCCGCGGGCGCGGACAGGAGGACGGCGAAACGCCCGTGCGCTTCAAGGATGGGCAGCCCGTATTCCGGGCGGAACGCAGCGCAGGAAAGCGCCAGGGCGCAAAAGGCGGGCGGAGCGTCTATGCGGAGCGCAGGCGCGAGGATGGCGGCGAAACGCCTTATTACCGCAAAGACAAAGCATCCCGCTATGAAAGCGAAGCAAAGCGCCCCTATGGCAAACAGCCCTACCGCAAAAGCGCAGAGGGTGAAGAGAACGCCCGCTTCGGGCATGGCAAGCCCCCTTATGCAAAGGGGCCTGCTGCGCCGAAAAAAGCGCCTGCCGCGCCGGAACCCCCGGCACCCAACGCGCGTCCGGACGAGCTGCCGTACCTGGTGCTTGGGCGCAACGCTGTGCGCGAGGCAATCAAGAGCGGGCGCAGCATCGACCGCATCCTCGTTTCGCGGGATCCAGACGGCTCGCTGCGCGAGATCGTCTCCCTGGCGCGGGACCGGAACCTCCGCGTGGACGAGGTGAACCGCGAGAAGCTGGACGAGCTTTGCATGCCCTTCGGCCACGGCGGCAAGCCCGGCAACCACCAGGGCATCGTCGCGCAGGTGCCCGGGGTTGAATATTGCGAGATTCCCGATATGCTCTCCGCCGCAAAGGAAAAGGGCGAAGCGCCTTTCCTCATCCTGCTCGACGGCATCGAAGACCCGCAAAACCTCGGCTCCATTCTCCGCAGCGCGGTCTGCGCAGGCGCGCATGGCGTGATCCTGCCCAAGCGGCGCGCCGTTTCAGTCACGGCGGCGGCCTCCAAGGCGTCCGCAGGCGCGGTGGAATATTGCAAGGTGGCGCGCGTGGCGAACCTTTCTTCCGCCATCGCGCAGCTCAAGAAGGAAGGGCTCTGGATCGCAGGCGCCGATATGCGCGGCACGCCCATGGCAGAGGCCAGGCTCGAAGGCGCGCTTGCCCTTGTGATCGGCAGCGAAGGGGAGGGGATCAGCCGCCTGGTGCGCGAATCCTGCGATTTTCTCGTATCCATCCCCATGTATGGCGCAATCGATTCGCTCAACGCTTCCGTTGCGGCGGCAGTGCTCATGTTTGAAAAGCGCCGGCAAGACCAGGCGGATGCGTCGCACGCCAAAGGGTAAGCGCTGCGCAGCTGCCTTTTTATGGGAATGGGAGAGGATTTATGCGCGAAGAAATCAATTATCTCGGCATGACGGACGAGGCGCTTGTGGCGCGCTCCCACGCGGGGGATGCCCGGGCGGATGAAACGCTTTGCGAACGCTATAAGAACGTTGTGCGCATCAAGGCGCGGCCGTATTTCCTCATCGGCGCGGACCGGGAGGATCTGGTGCAGGAGGGCATGATCGGCCTTTACAAGGCCATCCGCGATTATACGCCCGACCATAACGCAGGCTTCCGCTCGTTTGCCGAAATGTGCATCGTGCGCCAGCTTATTACGGCCATTAAAGGCGCAACACGCAAAAAGCACGCGCCGCTCAACAGCTATATCTCCTTTTATAGCGGCTCCTATCCGGAGGAAGAGAAGGAGCGCATGCTGCTTGACACCATGGCCACTGTGCGCACCGAAAGCCCCGAGGATGCTTTCATCTCCAAGGAGAGCACGGAGCGCATCCTGGGCAGCATCGAAACGCTGCTGACGCCGCTGGAAAAGCAGGTGCTTGAGCTGTTTATGGATGGCTATTCCTACCAGCAGATCGCAGCCGTGCTCGGCCGGAGCACAAAAGCCGTGGACAACGCATTGCAGCGCATCAAGCGCAAGCTGGAGCGCAATTTGCAGGAGGATCAAGGAGGCTAAGCGTGTGCCGAACGCCGCGCATGGGTTTAAGCGGGCGCGGCCGGGGCGGCGATGCAGCGGGCAGGAATACCGCTGGATAGCCCGTGCTGCGCAGGCGCTGCCTGCGGCAGAGGCGGCTGAGGCTATGGCGGCGCAGAGCGCCGTGCTGTGCCGGGCGTGCGAAAAAGGGTATTGCAAGGAGCGGGGATTAAGGGGCGGCGGCATGGGAAACACCGAAGCCCCTTTGCTGCGCGTGCATAAGGCAGTATCCCTGGATCGCCATGCTTCTCGCAGGAATGTTCTTGCGAAAAACAATCTTAGGCTTTGTTTTACAGCCTATTATCAAAAGAAAATGCAATGGGGGAGCATCCATATGAAATTTGTTATTGAACATCTGTCGAAAAGCTTTGAGAAAAAGCAGGTTTTGAGGGATATTAACTTCACTTTTGAGGAAGGCAAAATTTACGGATTGCTCGGCAGGAACGGCGCTGGCAAAACAACCCTTTTCAACTGCTTGAATCGTGATTTGAAAGTGAACAATGGGAATTTCTATATAGAAGATGAAAGCGGGGTCCGCCGTGAGGTGGTCGCAAATGATATAGGGTATGTGCTGTCTACTCCTACTGTGCCGGAATTTCTTACGGGCAGGGAGTTTTTGAAGTTTTTTATGGACATCAATGAGAAATCCATTCAAAATCCGAAAAGTATCGACGCGTATTTTGACTCTATGAGCATTGATCCGGAGGACAGGGATAAGCTGCTCAAAGACTATTCTCACGGCATGAAAAACAAAATGCAAATGCTCATCAACATCATCGCTCAGCCGAATATTCTGCTGCTCGACGAGCCTTTAACCTCCCTTGATGTGGTGGTTGCTGAAGAAATGAAGCAGCTGCTCCGCTCGCTGAAGCAGGACCGCATTACCATTTTTTCCACGCATATTCTGGATTTGGCGCTTGACCTCTGCGATGAGATTGTACTGCTTCATCACGGCGAACTGGAGGTTGTGGAGAAAACGGATTTGGACAGCAAGGAATTTAAGGATAGGATTATCGCGGCGCTGCGGGAGGAAGAAAATGAATAAAACCCTCCGAATTTCCTTTTCCCTAAAAAATACATACCGCGTAAACGGTATTCTGTTTTCCTTAAAGCAAATCCCGCTCTTAAAGCGTCTGCTTCCGGCAACGCTGTATAAAGCAAAGGGGCTTAAAATTTTCGCGAATATATTGTCCATACTGTGGGAAATTGTTTCCGCATTCCTCGGCAAGTTTCTTTATTTTGTTACGATGGTATGCGGCGTAGGGATCCTTTACAAAGAGCTGCCGGAGAACGCGGTGTTTCTGCATATCCTGCTGATTCTCACTGTGATCGGCAGCTTTATGAACACGCATCTTTTCAACCCGACCAAAGATAAGTATTATGCGATGATCCTTATGAAAATGGACGCAAGGGAATATACGCTGGTAAACTATTTCTACTCCATTCTGAAGGGTGCCATCGGCTTTTTGCCGTTCACGATCCTATTTGGCATGGACAGAGGCGTGCCTTTGTGGTTTTGCCTTCTTCTGCCCCTCTGTATAGCCGGCATGAAGTTAACATATGCTGCCATCACTTTGTGGGATTATGAGAAAAGAGGCTTTGGATACAACGAGAATAAGCTGTCTAAGCATGTGTGGGGCTGTATCGCTCTGCTTTTAGGCGTTGCCTATGTTCCGCCTGCCTTTGGGTTTGTTTTGCCTGCGGTTGTGCCAATGGGTATATTCTTAGCCTGTATTCCGCTTGGGATGGCAAGCATCACAAGGCTGACCACCTTCCGGGACTATTATGCAATCAACAAGGAATTATTGGCAGGATTGACCAATCAGATGGACAGCACCGCAAGGGCGCAGCTTGTAAAGCAGGTAAATGAAAAGAAAATATCGGCGGATACTTCCATTACCAGCAGCCGCAAGGGCTTCGAGTACCTAAATGAGCTGTTTATCAAAAGGCACAAGAGGATACTCTGGAACTCTACAAAAAAGATTTCCTATGTGTGCGTTTTCCTTGTCGCCGCTGTGTTGGTGGGAATCTATTTGCTGCCCGAAGAAAAACCCGCCATAAACGAAATCGTAATGACCTGGCTTCCATACTTTGTGTTTATTATGTACGCCATTAACCGTGGTACGAATTTTACGCAGGCGCTTTTTATGAACTGCGATCACAGCCTGCTGACCTACTCGTTTTATAAGCAGCCCAGCTTTATACTGCGGCTGTTTCAGATCCGCCTGCGTGAAATTATGAAGATCAATGCTGTTCCGGCGCTGGTCATCGGCGGCGGGCTGGCGCTGATCCTGTTTGCTACCGGAGGAACGGACAATCCGCTCAACTATGTTGTGCTGATTGTTTCTATCCTGTGCATGAGCCTGTTTTTCTCCATTCATTATCTTACGATTTACTATCTGCTCCAGCCGTATAACGCCGGAACGGAATTGAAGGGCGGCACATACCGTATCGTTTTGACAGCAACCTATGTCGCCTGCTTTGCTCTCATGCAGCTCCGTATGCCGATTATGATCTTTGGAATCATGACGATTGTGTTCTGTGTGGTTTACAGTATTGTTGCAAGCATTTTGGTATACCGCCTTGCACCGAAAACCTTTAGGCTTAGGACATAACGGGAGCGGCTTTACTGCCGGAAATCCATAAAAAGAAACGGAGGATTTATTGATGCGAAAGTGTCTCAGATGTGGAACGGAAATGAAAGAAAACTGCGCCATCAAGGTAGAAGGCGCAGGATACGGGATTATAATGTCCTCGGACGAAAATAAGCTGTTCGGCGGCAGAATCGGAAAACCGAAAGTAGCAATTTGCCCGAAGTGCGGCGAAGTTTCTATCTATGTTGAAGATGTAAAAAGCTGTAATTTAAGGAAGCTAAAGCTCTGTTTGTCGAGGATAGAAAGCCTTTTCTTAAAAGCGCATGCATAAAAAGGGGGCCGCTGCTTTTTTTGCAGGGCGCGCCTTGGTTTTTGCAGGCTGGCAAAAAAAGCCCCTTGCAACTTCCCTTACGTCAGACTGTACAATAAGGCCATGAAAGGGGGCTCGATATGAAGATCAAAGAGGTATGCGAACGGACGGGGCTCACCGAGCGTACCGTGCGGTTCTACCGGCAGAAAGGGTTGATATCGCCCCGCGGGGAATGGCGCAACGGCCGGGAATACAGCGATTTTTCCGAAGCGGATGTGGAAATGCTCGCGGCCATCGCCACGCTGCGGGAGCTTTCCTTTTCCATCGATGAGATTCTAACCATGCAGCGCACGCCCGGCGCAATCCCGGACATCGTTTTGGCGCGGCGGGAAGCTGCGCGCAAAGAGCACGAAATCGCGGAAAACACCTTCGCGGTGCTGGAGCGGCTTGATGCAGCAGGCGTTTCCGACGTGGCGGCGCTTGCCTCGCGCGCGCGGGATGCCGCCGCCTACCGGCCGCACCCCGCGCCCCCACCCCGGCCCGAGGAAGTCAACGAATCGGGCATGGGCGAGCGTTGCCATTCCGTGCCGCTCGAGCTCATGGGCAAATGGAACTGGGGCGCGTTCCTCTTCCCGGTGATCTGGGGGCTTGCAAACCACGTTTATCAAGCGCTCTGGTGCTTTATCCCGGTGATCGGGTTCTTTTACGCGTTCCACCTGGGTTCCCACGGCAACGAGTTCGCGTGGAAGCACCGCTATTGGGAAAGCATCGCGCACTTCAAGCGCGTGCAGCGCCGCTTTGCAGCCTGGTCCATCGGCATCACCGTGGCTGCGATCGCGCTTTACATCGGCGCCGCCATCGCCAGCAACCGCGCCGCAGAGCGGGCGGAACAGATCTATGAAACGCGGCTTGCCGCGCTGGATGAATCCATAAAGGGCACGCCCGAATGGCAATCGCTCGCAGGAAGCCGCACGCTTTGGACGGACGCGCTCGCAAAGGAGAAATTCGACGCGTACCCCACGGAACAGGCGCGGCAGGAAGCGGGCATCTTGAACCGCGACGACGCGTTCTACCTGGAGCCGGATGCGTATTACCGGGTGCTCCACTCCAACTACTACGATTTTGACGAGGGGGAGAACGCGGCCATTACCGAGAGCGGAGAAATCGTGTTCAACGATACAGACAAGGCGCATGCCGAATATTCCTGCCGCATCCTGCTTTCAAACGGCGAAGTTTGGGAGCTTGCGGGCGATGCGGACGCCTCCGGTACCTTTACGGGCGTTACGGCCACGCTCGATGCGGAGCGCACAGCGCGCTACCGCTCCTATTGGGCCTCCATCCAGCGGGCGATGGAAGCGCTGCGCGACTACGTTGCAAGGCGCACGGCGGAGGTGATTTCCTCCACGCTCTTCCTTGAAACGGTGGGCACGGAATTTGAATTTACCGAAACGCCGAGCCCGGCCTATGTATCCTACGGCGCCGTCTACGAGGGCGGCGAAGTGGAATGCGGCGGTTTTACCGCCTATGCCCGCGCAGCGGATGGCACGCTCTATTACGTGCATGTGGATGTGAATGACGATCCCGAAACGGGCGCTTTGACGGAGTCTCCGCTTGCCATTGAGCCGGTTGCGGAGGAACCCGGCGTTTGATATAATACAAATACCGCAATGCACCGGGCGGCGCTTGCCGCCCGGCGTTTTTGTAAGCAGCCCTGTGCGCCCGCTCCGGCGGCAGGGGAGCGCCAGCCAACGCAGCGCAGGCGATTGCCAACGGCACCGCGGATTGAAAGCGGCTCCGGGCATTTGTTTGGCATTTCAGCGCATCCCTCAACGAGTTGCGGGGCTTGCATCAGATCGGGCGGCGCAATAAAATGCCTTTAGGAGAAGGCGCGCGGCAAACCCGAAAAAAGCCTTGCAGCGCAAGAGGGTGCCTGTGGTGTTCTCGCCCGGGAGGCATGGAAACCTCGAAAAAGCGCCGTTGGCCATAGTTCCGGCAACTTGCGCATCCCCTTAGGGGCTGCATCCCCATGGTTTCGTTTTTTGCACGGTTCTTCTCGAGCCTGCACGTTTCTCATCCGTTTGTTTTTTTGTTCAGAGCAACCTTTCCGGAAGCGCAAAATGGCCCCAACAGCAGCTTCTTCCCCTTATATCGTCGGCATTGGCGCCGCAAACGCGGATGTGCACGGGCAAAGCCGGGGCGCTGTCAACCTGCGCGATTCCAACCCGGGCACGATGCGCGTTTCCGCCGGCGGCGTAACGCGCAACATCCTCGAAAACGCAGCGCGCCTTGGCCTGGATGCGCGGCTCATCAGCGCGGTGGGCGGCGATGCGTTCGGCTCCATGATTCTTGCGCGCAGCGCTGCAGCCGGCGTGAACGTGGAAAACGTGCTGGTGTTGCCGGACGCCGCCTCAAGCACCTACATGACGGTGCTTGAGCCTTCCGGGGAAATGTTCGTTGCGGTTTCGGATATGTCCATCCTGTCGCGGCTGCCCGAGGATTACCTCGCAGCGCGCGCGGAGCTTTTGTGCGGCGCAGCCGCCCTGGTGTGCGACCCCAGCCTGCCCGAAGCCACGCTCGATTGCCTCATTGCGCTTGCGGGGGAAACGCCGGTTTTCGTGGACCCGGTTTCCACTTCCTACGCGAAAAAGCTCGCCGGGCGCGTCGGGCGTTTTCATACGGTCAAGCCCAACCGCATGGAACTTTCCGTGCTCGCCGGCATGGAGGTGGAAGGGGATGTGGCGCTCAAGCGCGCCATCGCCCGCCTGCTCGGCAAGGGGTGCCGCCGCGTTTATGTAACGCTTGGGCCGGATGGCTGCTGTTACGGCGATGCGAGCGGGCTGTTCCTCCATGCAAAGCTGCGCCCCATTGCGCGCATGGCAAACGCTTCTGGCGCGGGCGATGCGTTCACCGCTGCGGCCATCTACGGCCATGTGCGCGGCCTGCCGCCGGAGGAAACGCTTTACCTTGCGCTTGCGGCAGGCAGCGTGGCCATTCAGAGCACGGAAACCGTAAACCCCGATTTCTGCCTTTCCGCGCTCGCCGACACGCTCGCCCACGACCGCCTTTGAGGGAGGCTCCATGCAATTCCCGCCATTTTTTCCGAAAATCCCCCTGCGCTGCTCTTGACAAGGACAGCACAATACGCTAAAATAACAAATGCGCGTTGAAAGCGCGTATGCGCCCGTAGCTCAGCGGATAGAGTGCCCGGCTACGAACCGGTAGGCCACAGGTTCAAATCCTGTCGGGCGCGCCACATCGGAGCAAGCTTTAAAAGCTTGCTCCGATTTTTTATAAAAGCCGAGCGCGCGCATGCCGCTGCGCCTCCTTATTGCAAAGATTCCCGCTTGCGCCTGCGATGGGAACCTGCCTAAAACGCGCGCACTTCGCCCCGGCCTGCTACCAGCTTTTTGCGGGGGCTTTCCCAAACAAGCAAGCATTTTAGCATGGATCCATGCCAAGCACATGGTGGAGTAAAGTGGAATCGGAGGTATATCCGCATGCGCCGCCGGGGTATGAGCGGCGTACTTTGGGAACTGCAGCTCATTTTTTGTGGTTTTAACCTCTACAAGTACCACCGCAAGCGCAGGCAGGCCTGTCTAGCAGCGTAGATGGAGCAAAATGAACTTGATACAAACGGCCATGATTGAAAAGTTTTCGTTGTGGGTTTGGGTAGTTGTGCCCATGTTTATAAAAGCTTCCACAAATCTTGGGGTTTTGCTGTTAAGCTGTTTTTTACAGCCCCTTCTTTCATGCAACGTTTGGGGCCATTTGTTTGGCAAAGCCTTTTCTTGACTTTCAGCCGCCAAGCATGGCAAGGGCGCTCGTTCGGTTGCGCTGCATGCAGATGTTTTTTTTGCTTTGTTCCAAAAGGTAACCCGCTTGGAGCGTTTGGGCCATGGTATCTAAAAAACCGCCCTGGCGTTTGGCAGGGCAACGTGCGTTTCCAGATCCCTCCGCGCACCGGAGCGCTGCTTTTGCTGAATTGGCGGCGCTGAGGGGCGGTGGCCCCGGAAAGCATCGCCATACAGTGGCATCTTCGGGCAGCAGCATTCGCATCATCGGAAGGCACACCGCTGCGGAGATGCCTCCCACCTCTTTCGCGCCCCTGCCGGCACATCCGCCTGCTAAGGGCGCAGCGCCAAGTTCAGCCGTATTTGTTCTGGCGCAAGGCAGCTGGCCGCAGGCAGGGTGCCTCCTTCCAGCCGGCCAACCCGGCGCCGGGGCGAATGGGGCCGGAATTGGCCAATGTTTTCCTGTTTCACCGCCCCTTTGTGCACGCTCTTTCGCAGAAGCGGTTGCGTTTTCTTGCATTGCGCGCATTGCCTGTTTTCGCTGCGATTGCCCGGGCAATCGCGCGGCAACGCTGCAAAAGGGATCGGCAGCATGGTATAATAAGCGAAAAAAGAGGGCTTGCAGGAGGGATGTTATGTTTTGGGATACGGAGCGCTTTGCGCGGCTTGCAGAAGGCGCCATCCTCGGGTTCGCCGTTGGGGATGCCCTGGGCGTGCCTGCTGAGTTCATGGAGCGCAGCGCATTGCGGCGGGATCCCGTCCAGGCCATGCGTTCGGGCGGGGTACATGGCCAGCCCGCCGGCACATGGTCCGACGATACCAGCATGACCCTCTGCGCCATGGATTCCTTGATCGCGGCCAGCATCGACTATGACGACTTGATGCGCCGCTTTTCCGATTGGCTTTTGCATGCATCCAATACGGCGCACGGCACGGTTTTTGACGTTGGCAACACCTGCAGGCGCGCGATCTTTGCCTATGCGGATGGGGCAGATCCCCTTGCATGCGGGCAAACGGAGGAGTTCGCTTGCGGGAACGGTTCCCTCATGCGGGTACTTCCCATGGCGCTCTACCTTGCGGGGCGCTTTGGCGCTGCGCAATTGGATGATTGCATTGCGGGCATCTTGCACGACACCTCAAAGTGTACCCATGCGCACCCGCGTTGTCAGATGGCCTGCGGCATCTATTGCGCCGTAGCCTTTGCGCTCTGCCGCGGCGGCAGCCTAAACCAGGCGGTGCAGTCGGGCATCCTTTCGTCCCTTTCCTATTACCGGGAAAAAGCGGAGTTTGCACAAGTTGCGCCGGAATTCGAGGCGCTTATTCGCATCGAACGCCGGGCCGAAGCACAGATCGAAAGCACGGGGTATGTATTGCATACCCTGGAGGCCGCGCTATGGTGTTTAAGCACCACCCGAAGCTATCAAGCATGCGTGTGCAAAGCGGTGAACCTTGGCGGCGACGCGGACACCACTGCCGCCGTTGCGGGCGGGCTTGCCGGGCTTTGGTATGGCGAGGCGGGCATCCCCCGGGAATGGGCGGAAGCCACTGCGGGCTATGCTTCCATCCGGGCGCGCTGCAGCCGTTTTGCCGCCGCCTGCCTTTGTGCGCATAACGCATAGCCTTATTGCAACCGTAAAACAGCAAAGGAGCGTGAACGATGTATTATCACGCATCGCAAACCGGCGGCATCCAAACCCTTTTGCCGCGCGTTTCCAACCATAAAATCCCGCTGGTGTACTTTTCCACAAAGCGGGAAAACACGTTGGTATACCTTAGCAATGCAATTGAAAAACACTGCCTTGAAACCGGCTATCCGCACAGCGGTCCATGGAAAAAATGGGGCAGCTACGGGTTTACAAAGGACGGCGTGCTGCGCCTTGAAGAATATTATCCCAACGCTACGAAGGAAACCTACGAAGGCGTTTCGGGCTATCTTTATGGAGTGGAAGCGCTTGCGGATGCAAAGCCGCTTGCGGACATCCCCTTTGCCGTTTCAAGCGAGCACCCCGTAAACGTGCAATCCTGCGAATTCATCCCGGACGCCTATGCGGCGATTCTTGCAGCGGCGGCGCAGGGGAAGATTCTCCTCGAACGCTATGAAACGCTGCGGGCACAAAAGCTGGCCTGGATTCGGGATACCATGCGGCAGGAATACCGCAATTGCGCGCAAAACGGCGATTACCGGCATTTTCTGCTGGGCAAATTCCCGTTTTTGCAGCAGGAAGCTCCTGCACGGCCCCAGCAATAAAGCGCAGAACTCGCGGGAGTGGACGCGGGGCTGCGCGCGTGTTAGAATACCCAAAGTGCCGCTGCCGTAAAAGCACCGGGGTGGGAAGGGAGATGCAGCCTTCGGCGCGCTGCAATCGGTTTGCGCGGCGCAGCAGGGAAGCGAAGCGTTTGCTCCCGGATGCGCGGAAATCCCGTAAAAACCTGCGCTGCAATGCTCCCCGGCATGACCTTCTTTTCTCCTTGAATGCGGAGCGGCCATATTGCTTCCGGAGAAATGGCGCAACCCGCCGTGCTATGCACAAGCTTGCCCTGCAAAAGGGGCGCAGGCTGCCTTTTGTAAAGGGCGTTTTTGCTGCGGCGTTCGGTTGCCCCGCCGGCGCAGCGGGGCAGCAAAAATCGCCCGGGCACAGAGGACTTTAGGGTATTTTTCATCGAAGCTGTGCGCAGCCGACCGTTGCGCATATCCCGCGTTTTGTTTGGGGCGGGGCAGCTGCCTGCCCGCAAGGTTTTTGCCATAGCCGGCCCGTGTGCGTGGCCAGGGTGGCCATCTGGATTGCGTTTTCCATAAAAGGCGGGGACTGCATGCGGTTTTGCCCGCTTTACAGCGGTTCTTCGGGTAACGCGCTGCTTGTGCTCACCGAGGAAGCCGCAATCCTTGTGGATGCCGGTTTGCCGGGGCGCGTGATTACGCAGGCGCTCGAAGCCGCGGGCGTTGCGCCGGAGCAGCTTTCCGGCATCCTCGTGACCCACGAGCACAGCGACCATGTGCGGGGCGTAGGCATCCTGGCGCGGCGCTACCGCCTGCCCGTATACGCAAATGCGCTCACCTGGCGCGGCATGCTGCCGCTCACCGGGGAAATCCCGCCGGCGCAGGTGCGCGTGTTTGAAACCGGACGCGATTTTTACCTTGCCGGCGTAAACGTGCTGCCCTATGCCATCCCCCACGATGCAAACGACCCGGTTGGGTTCGTACTGCGCAGCGGGGGCAGCCAGCTCACGATATTAACGGATGCAGGGCATGTGGATGCGCGCATGCTGGACGTGGCGGCAGGCAGCGGCCTTGTGATGATCGAAGCCAACCACGATGTGGAGATGCTCAAGGCCGGGCGCTATCCGTTCCCGCTCAAGCGGCGCATCCTGGGAGAGCGGGGGCACCTTTCCAACGATGCATGCGGCGCGGCGCTTTCCGCGCTCTACCTAAGGGGCGTGCATCGGGCTGTGCTAGGGCACCTTAGCCGGGAAAACAATTTTGAATCCCTTGCGCTTGAAACCGTGCGCGGCGTACTGCGCGCAGGCGATATCCCCGATGAAGCGTTTGCGCTTTCCGTTGCGCACCGCGACCGCATCGGGGAAATGTACGAAGTGGGATAAGGAGGGCAAACGGATGCGCATCCGCGTGCTGTGCATCGGAAAATTGAAGGAACGCTTTTATGTGGACGCCGCTTTGGAATTTCAAAAGCGGCTTTCGCGGTATGCCTCGGTGGAGCTGGTGGAGCTTGCGGATGCCCGCGCACCGGAACAGCTGAGCGCGGCGCAGCGCGAGCAGGTAAAGTCCGAAGAGGGGCAGCGCCTGCTTGCGCGCGTGGATGAAGGCGACTTCCTCGTTGCGCTGGATCCGCGGGGGCAGGAGCTTGCAAGCGAAGAGTTTGCCGCGCAGCTGCAAAGCTGGATGAACGCAGGGAAGAGCCGCATCGCCTTTGCCATCGGCGGCTCGCTCGGGCATGGGCAGGAGGTGCTCCGCCGCGCGGATTTCCGCCTTTCCTTTGGCAAACCTACGTTTTCCCACCAGATTTTCCGCATCATGCTGCTCGAGCAGATCTACCGCGCATTCAAGATCCTCCACGGGGAACCCTACCACAAATAACCGCGCCCCGCGTTTTCCAGCAAGCGGCTTTGCCGGCTGCTCGAGGTTTCTCGGGCTTTGCCACAGGGATGAGGGGATTTCCCCCTGCGCCGGGAACGCGCCAAAAAATGAACCCAACCGCTGCAGCTACAATCCCGCAATGCTGCGCATGCACCCCTGCCTGCGGCCTAAAGAAGTTTGGAAATTATCCTCTTCAATAGAGCCATTTGCACGCACAACATAGATGGCGCTTTGCGCCACCACGCCCACTGGAATTATCACCGCATAACGCCCGCCATCCTCGCACGCCGGCCGGCGTTTGCGCCACCACATCCCCTCAAGCCACTGCATTTGCTGCCCGCTCCGCATCATCGCGCCCCATAGAGCCGCCCCATTGCGCATGCGCAGGGCCAGAGCCGGGTTCGAGCATGCCGCACGGTGCGCGAAGAGC
>ERZ1643251.1578-NODE-1578-length-25602-cov-6.574940_pt1 | contig 25602 bp, 24 predicted proteins | sample MGYA00579261_ERZ1643251 | MGnify/ENA primary metagenome ERZ1643251 (study PRJEB29033, sample SAMEA4952267) | chicken gut metagenome | biome: Broiler Chicken; feature: Gastrointestinal Tract; material: Caecum | place: Ireland | collected 2018 | study: Broiler... | reverse complement strand
ACCGAAAAGACCACCGGCATGGGCAAGGTCAACGCCCGCATGGTGTTCCCCGCGGGCAACCGCAACCGCACCGCGGCCCGGGTACAGGCCGGCGTGCTGCGCTGGCTGGTGCGCATCGCCGCCCTGCTCACCGCCGCCGTGCTGCTCTTCCTCATCGGCTACATCCTGGTCATGGGTATTCCCAACCTCAAGCCCTCCCTGTTTGAGTGGGAATACAACTCCGACAACGTTTCGCTCATGCCCGCCCTCATCAACACCGTCCTCATGACGGCCTTCTCGCTGGTCATTGCCACGCCGCTGGGCATCTTTGCCGCCATCTGGCTGGTGGAGTACGCCAAGCGCGGCAACAAGCTGGTGCGGGTGGTGCGCGTCACCACCGAGACGCTGCAGGGCATCCCCTCCATCGTCTACGGCCTGTTCGGCATGCTGTTCTTTGTCACCCAGCTGCACTGGGGCTACAGCCTCATCGCCGGCGCCTTCACGCTGGCCATCATGGTGCTGCCCGTCATCATGCGCACCACCGAGGAAGCTCTCATCGCCGTGCCGGATTCCTACCGGGAAGGCAGCTTCGGCCTGGGGGCCGGCAAGCTGCGCACCGTCTTCACCATCGTGCTGCCCAGCGCCATGCCCGGCATCCTGTCCGGCATCATCCTGGCCACCGGCCGCATCGTGGGCGAGACCGCAGCCCTGATCTACACCGCCAGCTCGGTGGCCAAGATCCCCGAAAGCGTCTTCAGCTCCACCCGCACCCTGGCCGTGCACATGTACCTGCTCTCCAACGAGGGCCTGCATGTGGATGCCACCTACGGCACCGCCGTGGTGCTGCTGGTGCTGGTACTGGCCATCAACTGCCTGTCCAGCTTCATTGCGGGCAAACTTGCCAAACATTGAAACGAGGGGTACCAACCGTGAATAAATTCGAAGTCAAAAACATGGACCTGTACTACGGCAGTTTCCATGCACTGAAAGATATCAACATTTCCATCCCCGAAAAAGAGATCACCGCCTTCATCGGCCCTTCGGGCTGCGGCAAATCCACTTTTCTGAAAAGTCTGAACCGTATGAACGACCTGGTGGAAGGGTGCCGCATCTCCGGTGACATCCTGCTGGACGGCGTGGATATCTACAAGGACAAGATGGACGTCAACGTGCTGCGCAAGCGGGTGGGCATGGTCTTCCAGAAGCCCAACCCCTTCCCCATGTCCATCTATGACAACATCGCCTACGGTCCGCGTACCCACGGCATCCACAACAAGGCCCAGCTGGACGAAATCGTTGAGCGCTCCCTGCGCGGCGCCGCCATCTGGGACGAGGTGAAGGACCGGCTGAACAAGAGCGCCCTGGGCATGTCGGGCGGCCAGCAGCAGCGCCTTTGCATCGCCCGCGCCCTGGCCGTGGAGCCGGAGGTGCTGCTCATGGACGAACCCACCAGCGCCCTGGACCCCATCTCCACCTCCAAGGTGGAGGAGCTGGCCATGGACCTCAAACAGAACTACACCATCATCATGGTCACCCACAACATGCAGCAGGCTGCCCGTATTTCCGACAAGACCGCCTTCTTCCTGCTGGGCGAACTGGTGGAGATGGGCCCCACCGAGAGCGTCTTTGCGACGCCCGTGGACAAACGTACCGAAGATTACATTTCCGGCCGCTTCGGTTGATGGAAGGAGAAGATTATGGCTTTTACAATGCCCTACAGCAGCCGCAAGGTGTACGATGCCGAGCTCATGCAGCTGGACACCATGCTGGCCCGGATGGGCCACGCCGCCGGCGGCTCCATCGAAAGCGCCATGCGCGCTTTGCGCACCGGCGACATTGAACTGGCCCGCAGCGTCATTGCCCGGGACAGCGAGATTGACGCCGCCGAGCATGAGATTGAACACCGCTGCCTGACGCTGTTCTTGCGCCAGCAGCCGGTGGCGGGCGACCTGCGCAAGGTGTCCACCGCCCTGAAGATGGTCACCGATATCGAGCGCATTGCCGACCAGGCCAGCGATATTGCCGAGATCACCCTGCACCTGCACCCCGAAGGGGCCCGCACGGTGGGCGTGATGGAGGACCTGGACAAGATGGGCGAAGTGGCCCTGCATATGGTCAAGGACGCCATTGCCGCCTATGTGCAGGTGGATCTGTCCATGGCCGCCCAGGTCATTGCCAAGGACGACGACTGCGACGCCATGTTCAGCAAGATCAGCACCGAGATTGCCCAGTACATTGCGGCCCATCCCACCGATGCCGAGACTGCGCTGGACCTGTTCATGATCAGCAAGTATCTGGAACGCCTGGGCGACCACGCCGTCAATGTGGCCGAATGGGTGGAGTTCCTCAAGACCGGCGTGCACAAGGCAAGCAAGATCGTCTGATTTCCGGCGACGCTTTACCAAACCATTCCCTTATTTTCCTATACCACCAAAACGGGGTCTGTCTTCGGGCAGGCCCCGTTTTGGCATGCCCGGCCGGGTCAACCCCCGCAGCAGAAATTGTGGGCAAAGGACGGTTGATTCCTGGGGCCGGCTGCGGTACAATAGGGGCATAGTCAATTCCACCCGCAAAGGAGTGCATCTCATGCCCCATACCGAAACCATGCTGGAAAGCAAGGAAATTTTTAAAGGAAGAGTCATCCGTGTGACGCTGGACACCGTCCGGCTGGAAAACGGCAACACCAGCACCCGCGAAGTGGTGCACCACCACGGCGGCGCCTGCATCCTGCCCGTGGACGGGGACGGCAACGTGTACATGGTCCGCCAGTTCCGCTACGCCATGGGGGAGGAAATCTGGGAACTGCCCGCCGGCAAGCTGGAAGCGGGGGAGGATCCCTTCGAGGCCGCCCAGCGCGAACTGGGCGAGGAGTGCGGCCTGACCGCCGACCACTTCACCGACCTGGGGGTGGTGTACGCCACCGTGGGCTATGACAGCGAAAAAATCTACGTCTGGGCCGCCACCGGGCTGCATCCCGTGGCGCAGCATCTGGACCCCGACGAGTTCCTGGACGTGGTCAAGATGCCCTTTGACAAGGCCCTGGGCATGGTGCTGGACGGCACCATCCGGGATTCCAAGACCCAGGTGGGCCTGATGAAATACGCGCTGCTGCGCCAGAAGCAGGGTGAGTAACCCCGAAATCCTGGACCATGGCACCCGGGTGTACACGGCGCCGGGGGCTACCTTCGGCACCGACGCGCTGCTGCTGGCCCGGTTTGCCAGGCCCCGCCCCGGGGAACGGGCGCTGGACCTGTGCAGCGGCTGCGGCATTGTGGCGCTGGTCTGGCATGACGAGGGTCACCGGGGCCCCTGCACGGCGGTGGAACTGGACCCCGACGCCAGCGCCCTGTGCGCCGCGGCCGTCCGGGACAACGACGCCGGGCACATCACGCCCCTGTGCGCCGACCTGCGGGATTTCTGCCGGGCCGGACCGGAACAGGGCGGGTATGATTTTGCCGCCTGCAACCCGCCCTACTTTGCCGCCGGCCCCCGCAGCCCCGACACCCGGCGGGCCACCGCCCGCCACACCGACCACTGCACCCTGGACGACGCGGTGCAGGCGGCGGCCCGGGCTCTGCGGGAAGGCGGACGCTTTGTGCTGTGCCACCGTCCCGATCAGCTGGCCGAGGTGCTGTGCACCCTGCGCGCCGCCCGGCTGGAACCCAAACGGCTGGCCTTTGTGCGCCAGCGCGCCGGCAGCATCCCCGGGCTGTTCCTGGTGGAAGCCCAGAAGGGCCGCCGCCCCGGACTGCGCCTGGAGGCGGACCTGCTCATCGAGACCGGCGCTGCCCGGTACGGAAAACAAGAATAAGGAGAAAACAACATGCCGCTGTTCAATATGCATTACGACCGCCCGGGTCCGGGCGTCAACCCCGATACCCCCCGCAAGAAGGGGGCGGCCCGCTTCATTGAGGTGCTGGGCCGGGATGTGAGTTCCTTCTGGCTGGCCAGCTTCCTGGCGGTGGTCAGCGCCCTGCCCTTCGCCCTGGGGGTTTGGTTCTCGGTGGAAACCCACGCCATTCTGCCCATGCTGGTGGCGGGGGTTCTGGGCGGCATGATCGCCGCGCCCCAGCTCTGCGGTCTGCAGGACACCATTCTGCGCAGCCTGCGGGATGAACCCGGCTACTGGTGGGTGACCTACCGCCGCGCCTGGAAGCGCAACGCCAAGGCGTCGCTGCTGCCCGGAGCCCTGGGGGGCGTACTGCTGGCCACCCAGATCTTCTCGGCCCTGCATCTGAGCACCACCCAAAGCTCCCTGATGCCGGTGGCGCTGCTGGTGGGGGGCATCCTGCTGGCGGGGCTGGCCCAGTACATCTTTGCCCAGGTGGCCCTGCTGGATATGTCCTTCGGCGGCATCGTCAAAAACGCCGTCTTCCTGTTCCTGGGGTATCTGCCCCGCACCCTGCTGGGGGTGGTGTGGCAGCTGCTCTACTGGGGCGCGGTGGCGCTGTTCTGGCCCATCAGCTCTTTTGTGGTCATCATTGCGGGATTCTGGCTGCCGTCGCTGCTCAGCCTGATGGCCATTTACCCCGCCTTGGACAAGAGTTTCCACATCGAGGAAACCATCAAAAAAATGCGTGAGAAGGACCTTCAGGAACCGTGATTCCGGCCGGGGCCCCGCCTGCTGCGGGGCCCCGGCTTTTTGCCGCCCTGCCTTGCGCCGGTTCCCCAAAAAGGGTATAATAGCAAAATAGGTGAACTCTATCCAAAAGGGGGCAAAACGGCATGAACATTCTGCTGGTACACTGTCATTACCGGCTGCCCGGCGGGGAGGATGCCGTCTTTGCCGCCGAGCGCGCCCTGCTGGAACGGCACGGCCACCGGGTGGTGGTCTATGAGCGCAGCAACGAGGAAGCAGCCCACGGCATGGCCAAGGCGCTGCTGCCGCTGCGCGCGGTCTGGAACGGCGCCGCCGCCCGGGAGGTAGCCGACCTGATCCGGCGGGAGCACATCGAAGCCGTGCACATCCACAACACGCTGCTGCTGCTCAGCCCCGCCGTGGTGCGGGCGGCCAAAGGCACCGGCGTGCCGGTGGTGCAGTCGCTGCACAACTTCCGGCTGTTCTGTCCCAACGGTATCCTGCTGCGGGACGGCACCGTCTGCGAGGACTGCCCCCACCACGGGCTTTCCTGCGCGCTGCGTTACCGGTGCTACCGGGGCAGCCTGGTGCAGACCGCCGTGGTGGCGGCCGCCTACGCTTTGCACCGCCGCCTGGGCACCTGGCGGGGGGTCACGATGGTGGCCCTGACGGAATTCGACCGCCGCAAACTGCTGGAATTCAACCACGAGCGCCCCACCTTTGATGCGGACCGGCTGGTGGTTAAACCCAACCCGGTGCACGTTCCCCCGGTGGAAGTGCTGCCCTGGGCGCAGCGCAAACCCCAGATGCTGTTTGCCGGCCGCCTGGAGGAGCTCAAGGGCCTGCGGGTGGTGCTGGAGGCCTGGCAGCAGCTGGGCGAAGTGGCCCCCGACCTGCTGGTGGCGGGGGAGGGGCCCCTGGGGGACTGGGCCCGGGCGACCGCCGGGCCCAAGGTGCGCTTTCTGGGCCAGCTGCCCCCCGACGAACTGCACCGCCATATGGCCGAAAGCCGGGCGGTCCTTGCCGCCAGCCTCTGTTACGAGAGCTTTGCCCTGGTGCCGGCGGAAGCCCACACCCTGGGTACGCCGGTGCTGGCCAGTGACCTGGGCAACGTGGGGGCGTCGGTGCGGCAGGGCATCGACGGACTGCGCTTTGCCCCCGGCAACGCCAAGGCCCTGGCCGGGGCGGTGCAGGCGCTGTCCGCCATGCAGTTTGACTGCGCGGCCATTGCCGCCGCGGCCCGCCGTACCTACGACGAAGAAGAAAATTACCGCACCCTGCTGCGTCTGTATAAAAAGGAAAGAACATGAATCAACTCTACCGCGCCCTGCATATGCCGCCCGGACGGCTTTTCCGCAAGCTGACGGGCGAAAAGGAAATCTATACCATCGCCGTGCGCCCGCTGCCCACGGCGGAAGGCACCGACCCGCTGCCCGCCCTGGGGGCGGGCCCCTACACGCCGCTGCCCGGACGGACGGGGTTCTGGTATGCCGACCCGCTGCTGTACCGCCGGAGCGGCACCCGGTATCTCTTTGCCGAGTCCATGGACCTTTCCGCCGGCAAGGGCCGCATCGAGGTATGCACCCTGGCCGATGACGGTACGGCGGGGGACTGGCAGGTGGCCCTGGAGGAGTCCTTCCACCTGTCTTTCCCCACGGTGTTTGACTGGAACGGCGAAACCTGGATGATTCCCGAAACCGGCAGCGACCACAGCCTGCGGCTCTACCGCTGCCGGGAATTCCCCACCAGGTGGGAACTGGTGCAGCGGTTTGCGGTGGACGGGGAACTGTGCGACACCATTCTGGTGGACCGCACACCGTCGGCGCTGACCCTGCTTTGCAGCGAAACCAAGCCGGACAACCAGCTGTTTGTGCGGTACCGGCGTTTTACGCTGTGCAAAGCCGAGGAACCGGGCGAGCCGTTGCCCGGCACCGAGCCGCCGGAACCCACCGGCGAACCCTTCGAGCTGCTGCCCGACGAGGCCTTCAACCTGCAGCACCGGGACTTTGACCTGACCAGCCGCAACGCGGGGCCGCTGTTTCTGCTGGGAGAGCAGGTCATCCATCCCACCCAGGTCAGCACCAAGGTGGATTACGGTGTCTATCTGCAGTTTTCGGCCCGGCGGGGCAATTCCCAGGTACCGCTGTGTGCCGCCATGCCCCAGTCGGTCCGCATTGCGGGGCTGGACCCCGCCGACGTGATCGGCATCCATACCTATTGCCGCGATGATGTGCTGGAAATCATCGACGGGCGTTATCTGACCAAGGTGAAAACGGACGCATGAAAACCATCGCCATTCCGCAGTTCTACTGCGGACCTTCGGGCCGCAAAGGCCTGTACAACCGGCAGGAGGTGGGCCTGGCCCGCGCCTTTGCGGCGCTGGGGGCCCGGGGCATTGTGCTCTATCCCGCCCCGGACGCCGCCGCCCCCACGGTGGAGGAACCGGAACCCAACGTGAAAATCTACTACCTGCCGGTGCGGGCCCTGGGATCCCAGGCCTTTTTCAAAAGCTGGCAGGTCTTGCTGGATGAGCGGGTGGACGCCGTCCATGTGATGGGGGACAACTCCCCCGGGGTGCCCGCCCTCTACCGCTTTTGCCGGCGGCACGGCATCCTGTTTTACAGCCAGCTGGGGGCGCTGAAAAGCGCTTCCCCCCACAAAGCGGTGCGCCTTGTCATGGACCTTTTGCTGCGGCGCAACCTGGCTGTCTACAAAAAAACGCCCACCTACGCCAAAACCCCCGCTGTGGCCGCCGAGCTGGAAAGCCTGGGCGTGCCCTGTGCCGGGCTGATGCCGGTGGGGCTGGACACGGCCATCATCCCCGACGTACCCGCCGAAAAGCCCAAGCTGCGTGGCGCCGTGGGCCTGGACAGGGACGCGAAAATCCTGATTTTTGTGGGCCGACTGGACCCCTACAAGCGGCCGCTGGACCTGGTGCCGCTGCTGCAGGCGGCGCCGGGTTGGCAGGCGGTCATCATCGGGCAGGGCAGTCAGGGCGACGCCCTGCGTGACGCCCTGGCCCGGGCGGGCCTGCTGGACCGCTGCCGGCTGATTCCCCAGCTGCCCAACACGGCGGTGCATGTCTACTACCATGCCTGCGACGCCTTCGTGAACCTCAACGACCAGGAAATCTTCGGCATGAGCCTGCTGGAAGCCATGTATGCGGGCTGCCCGCCGGTGGCCCGCCATGCGCCGGGGCCGGACCTCATCATCGAGGACGGGGTCAGCGGCATTCTGTGCGACGATGTGGCGGCGATGGCTGCCGCCCTGGACCGGGTGGACGACATCATGGGAGCCGCCGCCCAGAAGCGGATCAACGAACATTTTCTGTGGCAGAACAGCGCCGAGGTGGCGCTGGCGCTGCTGCCCAACAAGCGGGAGGCCGCCCATGGACAACGATAACGCCCTGCTGGAAACCGCCCGCAACCTGTACAAAGGGTTGCGGTTCGGCATCAAATATCGCGGCGTCAAGGTGCTGCAAGCCCAGGCCGGCAACGATCTGGCCCGGGCGGCCGTGCAGCGGGGCGGGCCGTTCCTGTTTGCCCGCTGCGGCGCCACCGAGATGCGCACCGTGGCCGACTACCGTCACAACGGCGGCCATTTTACCGACCGCACCCGGCAGGATATTCAGAATCTGTCGGGAGTGTTCCCCACCGACAACGACACGCTGGGCCGCTTCTGCGATTTGTACGTAGCCTGCGCCCAGAGCGCCGATCTGCTGGCGCTGTGGGATGTGGGGGACGAGCGGGAGGTCATCCGGGGCTGCCAGGGGACCCTTTTCACTCAGCTGCGGGCGCTGGAACCCTACTACCACGCCCACCCCTGGAGTGCGGCGCTGGCCGGCAAAAAGGTGCTGGTGGTCCATCCTTTTAAAGAAACCATCCTGCGCCAGTATGCCCGGCGGGAACAGCTGTTCCCCGGCACCGACATCCTGCCGGCCTTCGCCAGCCTGACCGTGGTCCAGGCCGTGCAGGGGCTGGCCGGGCAACAGACCGGCTATGCCAGCTGGTTTGACGCCCTGGCCGCCATGCAGGCAGAGATGGACGCCGCCGACTACGAGGTGGCCATCATCGGGGCGGGGGCCTACAGTCTGCCGCTGGCTGCCCACGCCCGGGACACCGGCCACACGGCCATCCAGATGAGCGGCGCCACCCAGCTGCTGTTCGGCATACGGGGCAAGCGATGGGACGACCACCCGGTCATCTCGAAACTGTACAACGACGCCTGGGTGCGCCCCGCCCCCGAGGAGGGAATCTCCCACCGGGAAACGGTGGAGGGCGGCAGTTACTGGTAAACCAGCAGGTGCGCGTTGCCGTGCCGCCCTTGTGATTCGGTTTGGAGTTTCTTCGGTTCCTTCTTTGCAAAGAAGGAACAAACGAACGAACAGAAAGGTTTTGCCATGCGTATTCTGATGATCAGCAACCACCTGGGGGTACAAAGCGGTGTACAGCGGTATGTGCAGAACCTGCTTTTGCACCTGGACACCGACCGGTACCGGGTGGACCTGTTTGTGGGGCAGTGCCCGCCCGACCAGGCCAGCACCGCCCCCGCGCTGGAAGCCCACGGGGTGCGCATTCTGGCGGTACCCGACCACAAAAAGGACCGCGTCCGGGCGCTGTGGCGGCATCTGCGCACCCATAAGGAGTACGACATCATCCACTACCACACGGCCAGCAAGATCGGCGCGCCGGTCTGCGCCATGATGCGCCTGCTCTGCCCCCGGGCCAAAATCATCGTCCACAGCCACATCGTCTACCCGCCCATGACGCTCACCTGGCGGGTGGCCCACGGGGTATACCAGCTCTTTGCCGACTATTTTCTGGGCTGCGGCGTAGCGGCCGGACGGTTTGTCTTCGGGGACCACATCGACCGCAAACCCAATTTTGCCGTGGCCTGCAACGCCGTGGACCGGGGTCGTTTTCACCCCGACGCCGCGGCCCGGGCCGCCACCCGGGCGCGGTACGGCATCGCCGATACCGACCGGCTGGCCGGGTTCGTGGGACGGCTCAACCACCAGAAAAACCCGCTCTTCCTTATGGAGGTCTTTGCGGCGCTGGCCGCCACCGACTCCGCCTGGAAACTGCTGCTGGTGGGCACCGGCGAGATGGAGGGCGCCATGCGGGACGCCGCCGCCCGGCACGGTCTTGCAGACCGGGTGATTTTTGCCGGGGTGCAGAGTGATGTGCCCGCCTATATGAACGCCTTTGACCTGTTTTTGCTGCCCAGTAACTTTGAGGGCAGCCCCGTCACCCTGGTGGAAGCCCAGGGCTGCGGGGTGCCCTGCCTGGCCTCCACCAACGTGCCGGACGACGGCGCCGTCACCGACCTGGTGCATTTTCTGCCGCTGGACGCGCCGCTGACTGACTGGGCGGCCACCGCGGTGCGCATCGCCGGGCGGGGGGACCACGGCGACCACTGGGCGCAGCTGTCCGCCGCCGGGTATGAACTGCAGATTGCCGCCGAGCGGATGGCACAACTCTACGACCGACTGGGGGAACACCGATGATTTATGCCGAACTGGCCGGGGGCCTGGGCAACCAGATGTTCATCTACGCCTTTGCCCGGGCGCTGGGCCTGCGCTGCGGCGAACCCGTCACCCTGCTGGACCGGCAGGACTGGCGGGACGGTGCGCCCGCCCACACGGTCTGCGCACTGGACGCGCTGCGCCTTTCCCCCGATGTGAAGATCCTGGCCGAACCGGGTTTTGCCAAAGCCTACCTGCCCGTGCAGAACGCCGCCAAAACGCTGATGATCAAGTACGAACAGCGCAAGGGACTGCTGGCCCGGGACTGGAACCGGTGGGAGCGCCGCTGCGCCCCGCTGCTCAACCTGGTGGGTACCCATTTTGCCACCGACGGCTATGTGCCGGTGCGCCGGGGTCCCACCCGGCATTTCCTGGCCTGGGGATACTTCCAGGGGGAAGCCTACTTTGCCGACTGCGCCGACGCCATCCGGCAGGAACTGCAGGCCAAGGACCCGCCGGCGGCCGAGGAATCTTCCACCATCGCCGCAGCACCCTACCCGGTGGCGGTACACCTGCGCCGGGGGGACTACTGCAAGCCGGAAAACGAGATCCTGCAGGTCTGCACCCCGGCCTACTACGCCCGGGCCATCGCCGCCGTGGCGGCTGCTCACCCGGACGCCACCCTGTTTGTCTTTTCGGACGACATCCCCTGGGCCCGGGCCAATCTCGACACCGCCGGGCTGCCCGCCGTGTACATGCCCCGGGGCAGCGCGGCGGGGGACCTGGCCCTGATGCAGCGGTGCCGGGGATTTGTGATCAGCAACTCCACCTACAGCTGGTGGGCCCAGTATCTGGCCGGGCCGGACCGGCAGGTGTGGGCCCCCGACCGGTGGTACGCCCACACCAAACAGACGGCGCTCTACCAGCCGGACTGGCAATTGATTCCCACCGAATAAAACCGAAAGGGGGCCCTCCATGCCGCTGTTTTCCATCATCGTGCCGGTGTACAATGTGCAGAACTACCTGGCCGACTGCATCAAGAGTGTGGCCGAGCAGGAAGGCCCCCGGGACTGGGAGTGCCTGCTCATCGACGACGGCTCCACCGACCTGTGCCCCCAGCTGTGCGATACCTTCGCCCGGGAAATCCCCGGCGTGCAGGTCATCCACCGCAAAAACGGCGGGCTGGCTGCAGCCCGCAACACCGGGCTGGGGGCCGCCAAAGGGGACTGGGTGCTGTTTCTGGACAGCGACGACGCCATGGCCCCCGGACTGCTGGCAACCCTGCGCCGGGAACTGGCGGCCCACCCGGGGTATGACTGGTATGTGGGCAAACATCTGGAGTGGCAGCCCGACGGCACCCTGACCGAACACGAAGGGCTGCATCTGCTGCCCGGTCCCTTTGACAGCACCGACTACGGCGAACGGCTGCGGGCACTTTACCGGGCCGGACACTGGTCGGTGTGGAAATACTGCCTGCGCCGTGCCTGGCTGGTGGAGGAAAACCTGCACTTCTGGCCCGACGTGCGCTGGGCCGAGGACTGGCCCTTTGATCTGCTGCTGCTGACCCGGTGCGAGGGAATCTATTTCCTCGACGTGGTGTTCACCCACTACCGGGTGGGGCGCCCGGGCAGCCTGCTCACCGACGCCAAAAACCTGCCCAAGCGGTTCAAGGCGCTGGTGGCGGCCCAGCGGCGGCTGGTCGCTCTGGCCACCATCGAACACCTGGACACCGCCACCTACGCCGCCATGCGGGACGCCGCCGCCGATGTCTTCTGGCCCCAGGCCCGCACGGCCGCCGTGCCGGACGCAGGCATCCGGCGCGCCTGCCTGCCCTACCTGAAACAGCTGCGCCCCCTCTACGCCCACGGCGCCGAGGTGGCCACCCGCCGGGACTGGCGGCTCTTCCAGAAGATGATGCGGCTGCTGGGTCCGCGGCTGACCCTCTGGCTGGCCGCCCACGCCAAGAAAGGATAACCCGTTTTGCGAACCAAACGTACCCTCATCAATATGGCCTACGCGGTGGGCTCCAGCCTGCTGCTGCTGTTGCTGGGCCTGGTCACCCGCAAGCTGCTGGTCTACAACTTCGGTACCCAGATCAGCACGGCGTCCCAGGTGGTCACCCAGCTGTTCAACTTTTTCTCCATCGCCGAGTTCGGCGTGGGCAGCGTCATCAGCTACCGCCTGTACGAGCAGATCGCCGCCCGCAACGAGGAAAAGATCAGCAAGTACATGTCGATGTACAAATGGGCCTACCGGGCGGTGGGACTGGCCATCGCGGTGCTGGCCCTGCTGGGCGCCGCCGCCCTGCCCTGGATCATGCCCGACGTGCCGCTGACCACCGGCTACACGGTGTACGGCCTCAATGTTGTGTCCACGCTGTGCAGCTATTTCCTGGTCACCCGGCGGCTGATGTACACCTGCACCCAGCAGGGGTACCTGTGTACCCGCATCGACTTCTTCTTCAACGTGCTCACCTCGCTGGCCAAGATCGCCGTATCCCTGTGGTGCCCCAACTATGTGCTCTACTTCAGCGTGGCCATCGTATGCAACGTCTGCGCCAACCTGGTCATTGCCCGCCGGTTCCGCAAGGATTTCCCCTACGTGCATGACGTCAAGGTCAGCTTCCGGGATTTCAAGGACCTGGGCATCTTCCACGACCTGCGGTACTACCTGGTGCACCGGCTGTCCAACACCATCTACGGCTCGTCGGACACCATCGTCACCTCCCGCATGGGCGGTTCGCTCCAGACGACGCTGCTGGGCAACTACACCAATATCTCCACCAGCGCCACCGACCTGGGCAACAAGATCATGGACAGTTTTGCCGCGGCCATCGGCAACATTGTCTACGACAAATCCGCCACCGCCAACGACCACGACAAGCAGGTGTTCTGGGGGATGGATCTGTTCAGCTATGCCTTCGGCAGCTTTGTGGCCACGGCCTACTTCTGCCTGTTCCAGCCCTTCATGGCGGCCTGGATGGGGGAGGACTGGCTGCTGCCCCTGGGCTTTGTGCTGGTGTTCTGCCTGAACGAGTACGTGGGCTGGAACCACCGGATGCTGGGGTCCTACCGGGCGGTGCTGGGCCATTTTGAGCAGGACCAGTGGTTCATGGTGGCCTCGGCCGCCGTCAACCTGATCCTCAGTTTCGTTCTGTTCCCGGTCTTTGACATCACCGGCGCCCTCATCGCCACCGTGGTGGCCCACTGCATCATGTGGGCAGGGCGCATCGTCGTGGTGTTCAGCCGGTATATGAAGGGCAGCATGGGCCACTACCTGGTGATGCAGGCGCTGCACCTGGTCACGCTGGCCCTCTGCATGGGCGGTACCTGGGCCGTCTGCGAGGCTGTGCCGCTGGACGGCTGGCTGGGGCTTGTGCCCCGGGCGGTGATCGTCTGCATCCTGCCCAACCTCTTCAACCTGCTGGTTTACGGCTGGGGCCGCGACGCCATCTACCTGCGGCAGTACGGCGCCGGAATCTGGCGCAAACTCACCCATAAAAGGAGCGCGTGATGCCGAAAATCGGGATGCTCTACCTCTGCACCGGGAAGTACACGGTCTTCTGGCCGGAATTCTACGCGAGTTTTGAGAAAAACTTCCTGCCCGGGTGCGAAAAAGAATACTTCGTCTTTACCGACGCCGAAACCATCCCGGGGCAGGATTGCCCCCGGGTGCACCGCATCGCCCAGGAGGCCTACGACTGGCCCTACAGCACGCTGCGGCGGTTTTCCATTTTTTTGACGCAGGAAAAAGCCCTGGCCGGCTGCGATTTTCTCTTCTTTTTCAATGCCAACCTGGTCTGCGAAAAAACCGTCACGGCGGAGGAATTCTTGCCCCGGCCCGAGAAAGGCGAAAACCTGCTGCTGGTACAGCAGCCCGGCTTCTGGAACAAAAAGCCGATCTTTTACTCCTACGACCGCAACCCCAAAAGTACGGCCTATATTCCCTACAACTGCGGCAGGGACTATGTGTCGGGCGGGCTCAACGGCGGGACGGCGGCGGCTTTTCTGGCGCTGTGCCACGAGCTGGAACGCCGCACCGAGGACGATCTGGCCCGCGGGGTCATTGCCCTGTGGCACGACGAAAGCCAGCTCAACCGCTATGCGGCGGAGCGCAGCGACTATCGGCTGCTGACCCCCGCCTACTGGTACCCCGAGGGCTGGGACCTGCCCTTTGAGGCCAAGATTGTGGTGCGGGACAAGGCGCGCTATTTCGATGTGGCGGCCGTCAAGCACAAGGACGCCCGCCCCCAGAGCTGGCTTGCCCGCAAATGGGGAGCCTTCCGGGAAAACTGGCTGCCCTACCTGTGGTACGTCCGGGATGCCCTGCTGCACAAAACCCTGCAAGGCGGTGATGCGCAATGACCAAACGAACGGAACGGTATTTCTGGGCCGCGGCGGCGGTGCTCTGCCTGGGGGTGCTGCTCTACTCCGCCTTTACAGGGCTGGAAATCGACGAGGAATACGCCCTCTCGCTGGGGTACCGGCTGGTCAGCGGCGACCGGCTGTTTGCCACCATGTGGGAACCCCACCAGCTCTCGTCGCTGCCGGCGGCCGCGCTGCTGGCGGTGTATCTGGGCATCACCGGCACCACCACCGGGGTGCTGCTCTTTTTCCGGCTGGTGGTGCTGGCCTGCAAAGCCGGCATGAGCTGGGTCTTTTATAAGGAATTCCGGCGGGATCTGGGCCGCAGCGGGGCCGCCCTGGCGGCGCTGGTGCTGCTTTTGTATATCCCCAAGTGGTTTCTGGGCCCGGACTATACCGGCCAGCAGTTCCACTTTACGGTGGCGGCGTTCCTGTGCTGCCACCATTACGTCACCCGGGGGTTCCGCAAACCCTGGCTGGTGGCGGTGGGCGCGGTCTGCGCCTGCCTGAGCTTTCTGGCCTTCCCCCAGAGCATCGCGGCCTTTGCGGTGCTCTGGATCGGCATGGTCCTGCTGGGACGCCGGGGCGGTGAGACCCGGTTCCTGGGGATTCCCCGGGGCGCCTGGGTGCTGCTGGGCAGCTGTGCGGTCTGCGGCGTGGCCTTCCTGGTCTGGACGCTGCAGGGTATGGGCTTTGATCTGGGGGCATTCCTCGCGCGGGTGGGGCTGATCCTCCACGATCCGCAGTATAACTTTACGGCGGGGGAGCGGCTGGCGCTGCTGGCGCAGCAGGCCCTGCCGGTGCTGCAGAGCTGGCGGTGGCCGCTGGCCATGGCCCTGGTGGCCTACGCCGTTGCCGGCCTGCGCAAGGTGGCTTTGCCGGAACGCGGTGCCTTTGTGCTGGGACTGTGGGGCATTCTGGCCACGCTGCTGTGCGCGCTGCGCGCCGTCAAGGACGGCAGCCTGGACGAACGGCAGTTTGTGCCGGTGCTGGTGCTGGCCGGGGCCTGGGCCTTCTGGCGTGCCCGCAAGCAGCCCGGCGCGGCGGCGCTGTTCTGGCTGGGGTATCTGCCCGGGCTGGCGGCCTATGCCTTTATTTTGCGTTCCACCCTGCTGGGGCTGCCCGCCACCTTCATGTACCTGACCTGGCCGGCCCTGTGCGGCTTGCTGATGCTGCTGCGGGTGCGCCCGTCCACGGCTCGGGCGGCGCTGGGGGCGGTGCTGGTCTTCCTGGCGGTTTGCCGGGTCTGGTGCGTCCAGACCACCGGCTGGAAGGGCCACACGGTGGCCGACACCCCGCTGATGATGATTGAAAACGGCCCGGCTAAGGGCATCCGGGCGGACGAAAAGGCCGCCGATATGCAGCAGTGCCTGTATGAGGCGCTGGCCCCCTATGCCGGGCAGGGGGTGCTGCAGGCCATCGGGGAACAGCACGGCCTGGGCTTCCTGATGGCGGACGGCACCCTGACCGTCAACCAGGCGTCGGTGATCTCCGGCACCGACAGCGACCCCCGATTCATCCAATACTACGAGGAAATGCCGGAAAAACTGCCCGACGTCATCCTCTATGACGACGCCGAGGTGCGGGACATGGCGGAGTTCCATGCCTGGATCGAGGCAACCCTGCCCATTGCCGACCGGTACACCGTGACCTTCGGCACCGCCAGCCTGCAGGTGCTGGTGGTGGACAAAACGGCCTGACCTTACGCGCCCCCGTTGCCAGCGGGGGCGTTTTGTGTTATGCTTAAACCAAAACTTGCTTCGGCCAAAGGAGCCTTGCCCATGGAAAAACTGCTTGTCTTCATTCCCGCCTACAACTGCGAAAAACAGGTGCCGCGGGTGCTCTCCCAGCTGCTGGACGTCCGCATCGCCCCCTGGGTGGGGGAATGCATCGTGGTGAACAACCGATCCACCGACGGCACCGAGGCCGCGGTGCAGGACTGGTGCCGCCGTCACCCCGAGGCGCCGGTGCATCTGCTACGCAACGACCAGAACTACGGCCTGGGCGGCAGCCACAAGGTGGCCTTCGGCTATGCGGGCGCCCATGGGTATGACCACCTGGTGGTGCTGCACGGCGACGACCAGGGCGCCATCGCTGACCTTTTGCCCATTCTGCAGGACGGTACTTATAAAAAGTACGATTGCTGCCTGGGCTCCCGCTTCATGAAGGACAGCCGCATCCGGGGCTACAGCACGCTGCGGGTGGTGGGCAACCACGGCTTCAACGCCCTGTTCAGCCTGGTGGCGCGCCAACGCATCACCGACCTGGGCAGCGGGCTCAACCTGTACGCCGTGGCGCCGCTGCGAAACGGATACTACAAAAAATTCCCCGATACGCTGTATTTCAACGACTGCATGATCCTGGCCCTCTGCCAGCTCAAACAGAAAGTGCTGTTCTTCCCCATCAGCTGGCGGGAGGAAGACCAGGTCAGCAACAACAAGCTCACCAGCTTCGGCATCAGCCTGCTCAAACTCTGCGGGCGGTATCTGCGCAGCCCCCGGGACTTCGTAAGCCGGGAGTGGCGCGACAAGATCATCGACGACTACACCTACACCGAGATTCCGGTGCAGCAGTAAGGAGGCTTTTTTCATGAAAGTGTTGGTAACGGGCGCCGCCGGATTCATCGGCGGCCAGCTGTGGCACGCCCTGTGGCAGCGCGGCGACGAGGTCGTCGGCATCGACAACTTCTCCTACGGCAACCTGGACAACCTGAAATTTGACGACCATGACTTCGGCCCCGAGGTGCGCCGGATGGACATCCGCGACCGGCAGGCCATTCCGGCCCTGTTCGAGGCGGAAAAGTTCGACGTGGTATACAACATTGCGGGTATTGCCCCGCTGCCCGACTGCCAGAGCGACCCGGTCCAGGCGGTGGAAGTGAACACCCTGGGGCTCGTGCATCTGCTGGAATGTGCCCGCCGCACCGGCGTCAAGCAGGTGGTGCAGGCCTCCACCAACGCCATGTATGAGAACGAGACGGAATTCCCCACGGTGGAAACCTCCTTCCATACGCCGACGCTGATCTACCCCAACACCAAATACTGCGGCGAGCGGTTCTGCCAGAGCTTTGCCGACACCTACGGCATGACGGTGACCTGCCTGCGGTTTGCCAACGTCTACGGCCCCCACATCGACTGCCTGCGCAAGCAGCCGCCCTTTGTGGGGTATATGATCCGGGAACTGTACTATGGCCGCACGCCGGAGTTCCACTCGGACGGCAACCAGCGCCGGGATTACATCTATGTGGATGACCTCATCGCTCTGGCTTTGCGGGTGGTGGAACGCCCGCAAAAGGGCTTTGACGCGGTCAATGTCTCCAGCAACCAGAGCTACTCGGTACGGCAACTCTACGGCATCGCCTGCCGCCTGATGGGCAAGGAGATCGAAGCCGAATACTGCCCCTCCAGCCATTACTGGGCCAAATACCCCGAACTGTACGGCGGGGCCTACGGCATCAAGGAGGAAATCCTCGACCACGAGGTCAACAAGTTCAGCCTCTGCGACAACACCCACGCCAAAGAAGCCTACGGCTGGGTGCCCCAGGTGGACATCGAGACCGGCCTTGCCCGGGTGATCGAGGCCGAATGCAAGATGCTGGCCGCCCGGGACAACGCCTGAGCGCCCGAAAAAGGAGCTGCTGTATGTCCAAACTCCATCTGATTCTGCCCATGGCGGGCCGGGGCAGCCGCTTTTTTGAAAACGGTTTTGTCTGCCCCAAACCCCTCATCGAAATCCACGGCAAGCCCTTCTTCTACTGGGCGGCCCGCAGCGTGGAAAAGTTCGTGGACTGCGCCGACCTGACCTTTGTGGTGCTGGAGGAGCATGTCCGGGACTTTGCCATCGACGAAAAAATCCGCCACTGCTGGCCCGATGCCCGCATCGTCGCCCTGCCGGAAGTCACGGCCGGGGCGGCCGTCACGGCGCTGAAGGGCGCCGAAAGTCTGCCCGACGGGGAACCGCTGCTCTTCAACGACTGCGACCATCTGTTCCTCTGCCGGTCCTTCTATGATTTCTGCGCGCAGGGCCGCTTTGCCGACGGCCCGGACGGCGCGCTGCTGACCTTCCCCAGCGATTCGCCCGCCTACAGTTATCTGCAGTACGGCGCCGACGGCAACGTCTGCCATACGGTGGAAAAACAGGTGGTCAGCCATGACGCCATCTGCGGGGCCTACTACTTCAAGGACAAAAAGACCTACGCCGATGCCTGCGCCGAATACCTGCACCACTGCGATTACAAAGAGTTTTTTGTCTCGGGCATCTACAACGTGCTGGCGGCCCGCGGCGCGGTGGTCAAAGGCTTTGCCACCGACCTGCACCTGCCCTTCGGCACGCCGGACGAGTACCGTGCGGCCGAAGCCCCCGAAAATGCCGCCGGATTTGAGGCGCTGGAATAAATGGTTTTCTATCTGATCCTTTCGATCCTGCTGGTGCTGGCGGGCCATGCCTTCCGCCTGCTGCGGTGGGAACAGTTTGTCCGCATCTATGAGCGGCCGCTGCGGGGCCGGATGCTGCGGGGCATGGCCGGGGGCTACGTGCTCAACACCGTGCTGCCCCTCCACCTGGGGGACCTCTTCCGGGCGGTCTTTGTGGGCCGCCGGATGAAGTCCGGCATCGGCTTCGCCCTGGCCACCGTCGTCATGGACCGGTTCCTGGATGTCTGGTTTGTGGCGCTGGGCTTCGGCGCCTTTGCCCTGGCCGGGCAGGGGGGCGCGCCCGTCCGTGCCGCGGCCCGGTATTACCTGCTGTTCGCCGTGCTGCTGGCGGTGGCCCTGGCCGTGGTGGTCTTCCTGCGGGACGCCATCAAGCGGGGCTGCCTGGCGGTGTGCGGCATCTTCAACGACACCCTCAAACTGGACGGCATGGTCTTCTGCTGGAGCCTCATCAACACCTTCAAGGACCTGCGCCGCATCAACCTGGCGCGGCTGGCCGCCAACACGGTGCTCATGTGGGCGGCCTACCTGGGGTCCTACCGGGCGCTGGCCATGGCACTGACCGGCGCCGGACACCCCATGACGCTGGTGGAGGTCTGCAACACGCTGTTCGGCCAGTCGGCGGGGGATCTGCGGGTGGTGCTGCCCGGCGGGGCGCTGTATGGCGCGCCGGCAGCGGCCTGCGCCGCCATGCTCAGCTGGTATCTGGTGCCGCTGGCCGTCATGTGGCTGGTGACCCTGCTGCCCGAAAAGGTCCGCGGCGCCGTCAACCAGGCCACCGCCGCCGCTCCGGCGGGGGAAAGCTACCGCAACCTGCTGCCCCAGGCGGACCCCCAGGACCGGGCGGCCTTCCTCAGCCAGTATTTCGGGCTGCAGAACAAGGCCTGGGTGGACCGCTTTTTGCAGATGAACCAAAACATCACCATCCTGCAGGACTACTCGGCGGGGTCCAACGCCACGACGATGCTCTGCATGGACAAAACCCGCACCTTCTACCGCAAATACGCCTTCGGCGCCGACGGGGAAAAGCTGGCCGAGCAGCTCCACTGGCTGCGGGCCCAGCAGGACAGGCTGCCTCTGTGCGAGATTCTGCGCACCGGCGAGGCGGACGGCTGCTGCTGGTATGACATGACCTACGACCCTCAGGCCGTGGGGATGTTCCGCTACCTGCACTCCAACCCGGTGGAAAAGAGCGCCGCCGTGCTCCACCAGGTGCTGGACACCCTGGAAGAAAAGCTCTACCGGCCCACCGCCACGGCGGCGGACCCGGCCAAAATCGAGCAATACCTGGCCAAAAAGGTGGACGGCAACCTGCAAAAACTGCGGGAGGCCCGGAGCCTGCACGAGTTGATGGAGGCCCCCACCGTCTGGATCAACGGCAAGGAATACCAGAACCTGGGCCGGCTGGCCTGGCTGTTCGACCACGAGCGGCTGCGGGCGTTGTTTGCCCACGACCCGGTGAGCACCATCCACGGGGACCTGACCATCGAAAACATCATCTGCCGCACCGACGACACGGGGTGGTATCTCATCGACCCCAACACCGGCAACCTGCACGAAAGCCCCTTCCTGGATTACGGCAAACTGCTGCAAAGCCTGCACGGCGGATACGAGTTCATGATGATGACCCCCCGGGTCACCGTGCAGGGCAACCATATCGACTTTGCCCTGACCCGGTCGGCCGCCTACGATGCCCTGCTGGCCAACCTGATGGCCGACCTGGGCCGGCGGTATCCCCACCAGCTGGACAGCATCCTCATGCACGAGGTCATCCACTGGCTGCGGCTGATGCCCTACAAACTGTCCCGGGACCGCAAGCGGGCCCCCATGTTCTACGCCGGGCTGGTGATGGTGGCCAACGACGCCGCCACCCATGCGCGGCGCTGAAAGGAGTTTTTTCTGTATGCTGATCTGCGTCGACCTGGACGGTACCCTGCTGGACACGGTGCCCGCCAACGCCGCGTCCTACCGCGCCGCCCTGGAGGAACTGGGTTTCACCGTCACCGACGAATACTACGCCGCCCACTGCAACGGCGGGTACTATAAGGATTTTCTCCGCCCGCTCATGGGCGGCAACCCCGACCCCGCCGACGTGGAGCAGGTGCACGACCGCAAAAAGGCACTGTACGCGGACTATCTGGACTGCGTCCGGCCCAACCGGGCGCTGCTGGAGCTGCTGCAGGCCATGCGGGCCGCCGGCAACCGGCTGGCCTGTGTCACCACCAGCAGCCGCCGCAACGTCAACGAGGTGCTCAGCCATTTCGGCTGTGTGTGCTGGTTTGACCTGATCCTCACCGGCGAGGATGTGACCAAAAGCAAGCCCGACCCCGAAGGCTACCTGAAAGCGATGGAACACTTCGGCGTCACCCCGGCGGAAACGATGATCTTTGAGGATTCCGCCCTGGGGCTGGCGGCGGCCCAAGCCAGCGGCGCCACGGTCTTCAAGGTGGAAGCGTTCTGACCCCTTGACGGGAACGGCCAAACGCGTTACAATGGCAACCATAACGGCGAAGATGCCCCCCTGGGACATCTTCGCCTTTTTTACGGGGAGGAAAGACCGATGGAAAACCAGAAACGCCCGCTGATCGGGCTTGTACCGTTGATGGACTACCAGCGCGCCAGCTATTGGATGCTGCCCGGCTATATGCAGGGGGTGGAGCAGGCGGGCGGTGTGCCGGTGATGCTGCCGCTGACCGAGGACGACCGGGCGCTGGCCCAGCTGGCCGATACCTGTGACGGCTTTTTGCTCACCGGCGGGCAGGATGTGGCCCCCGCCCTGTACGGCGCGGCCCAGACCGCCCTGTGCGGCGAGACCAGCCCCCAGCGGGATGTGATGGAGCAAAAGCTGCTGGCGCTGGCCCGCCTGCAGGACAAACCGGTGCTGGGCATCTGCCGGGGCATCCAGTTCCTCAACGCGGCGCTGGGGGGCACCCTTTGGCAGGACCTGCCGGTGGAATATCCCTCGGAGGTCAACCATCACCAGACCGGCGCCTATGAAGCGCCCATCCACACGGTGCGGCTGCTGCCCGGCACCCCGCTGGCCGACCTGCTGGGCAAGGACACCCTGCCGGTGAACAGCTACCATCACCAGGCCATCCACACCCTGGCCCCGGGGCTCACCGCCATGGCCACCGCGCCGGACGGCCTGGTGGAAGCGGTTTACGAGCCGGGCAAGCGGTTTGTCTGGGCCGTGCAGTGGCACCCGGAATTCTCCTGGAAAGTCAGCGAGGACAGCCGTAAGATCTTTGCCGCCTTCGTGGGCGCCTGTTGACCGATTCTTTACGCAAACATAACCGGAATACGATAGATTCCGCGCTTTTCCCGCGCTATACTGGGGGTAAACCTACACAAGGGAGGAACCGCCCATGTTGCCCTGTCAGACTCATTGTTCCCACTACTGCCAAGGCTGCCACAAGACCTGTGCGGCCTGGCGCCTGCTGCAACAGCGCCAGCACGAGGACCGGCAGCGCAAGAAGGAATATCTGCGCCGCGCCAACGAGTCCTGCCGTCAGATGCTGCATAGTTACTGGCGCGCGGGCGGGTACATAGGCCCCCAGATGGGGCGCTGAATCGTTTGCCGCCGGGCGGCGGACCGCAAGGGGAGAGGCGGTCTGCCGCTTTTTTTGCGCCCGGACCGTGCAGCGCCGGGCCGGATGTGGTATAATGGCAGAAAACCCAATTCACCCAATCAGGAGAATCACTGTTATGAAGATACCCGCAAACGGCTTTACCCACGGCGGCAAGTTCCACGCCGACGATGTGTTTTCCACGGCGCTTTTGCAGATCGTGCGCCCCGATATCAAGATCACCCGCGGCTTCACGGTGCCCGATGACTTTGAGGGCATCGTCTACGACGTGGGCGGCGGCATGTTCGACCACCACTCCGAACCGCGGGAGACCCGCCCCAACGGCGTGCCCTACGCGGCCTTCGGGCTGTTGTGGCGGGTGCTGGGCGCCCAGCTGGTGGGCGAACACCAGGCCCGCCTGCTGGATGAAAACTTCGTCCAGCCCCTGGACCTGAACGACAACACCGGCGAGCAGAATTCCCTGGCCGACGCCATCGGCAGCTTCAACCCCCTGTGGGACTCCAAGGACGACCCCGACGCCTGCTTCTGGCGGGCGGTGCCGGTGGCCAAAACCATCCTGGAAAACGAGATCGCCGCCGCCAACGCCGTCAACCGCGCCGACGAGACGGTGCGCCGGGCCTACGCCAACATGCGGGACGGCATCGTGGTGCTGCCCTCCTACATGCCCTGGAAAAACGGCCTGTACAAGACCGACGCCCTGTTCGTGGTCTATCCCAGCCAGCGGGGCGGCTACAGCGCCCAGTGCGTCACCGACCACCGCACCAAGCGCAGCAAACTGCCCTTCCCGCCGGCCTGGGCCGGCAAGCCGGAGGAGCAGCTGCGGCAGATCAGCGGCCTGGGGCTGCGCTTTTGCCACCCCAGCCGGTTCCTGATCACCGCCGACGACAAGGCCACCGCCATCGAGGCCTGCCGCCGCACCCTGCGGGCCGCCGGCCGCCCGGTAAGCGAATGAGCGGCGCCTGCCTGGGGCCCGCCCCCAGCCTGGCCGCCGACCGGCAGGCCTACACCCCGGCCTGGGTCTACCTGCTGCGCTGTGCCGACGGCAGTCTGTACGCCGGCTGGACCAACGACCTGGCCCGCCGCCTGCACGCCCACCGCACGGGGGCAGGGGGCGCCAAATATACCCAAAGCCACGGCAAGGCCGCCGTGCGGCTGGCCTACGCCGAGCGCTGCGCCGACAAACCGGCGGCCCTCCGGCGGGAAGCTGCCCTGAAAAAGCTGTCCAAAGCCGACAAGGAGGCCCTGGCCGCCGACTGGGCCGCCTGCCACCGGCTGACCGTGCGGATGGCCACCCCCGACGATGCCGGGGACGTGGTCACCCTGTACAATTGGTATGTCACCCACGGCACCCAGACCTTCCAGTACGCGCTTTCCACCGTGGAGGAGTACCGGCAGAATATCGCCGAAGTGCTGCAAAAGGCGCCTTTCCTGGTGGCCTACACGGCGGACGGCCGGCTGGCCGGGTATGCCTGCGCCCACCCCTGGCATACCCGGCAGGCCTTCGCCTGGGACGTGGAAACCACCGTCTACTGTGCCCCCGACGTGCTGGGCCAGGGCACCGGCCGCAGACTCTATACGGCGCTGCTGGAACTGCTGCGCCGCCAGGGCTACCACAACGCCTTTGCCCTCATCACCCGGCCCAACCCGCAAAGCGACGCTTTCCACAAAGCGCTGGGCTTCACCCGCTACGGGGTGGAAAAAAACAGCGGCTACAAGTTCGGCCGCTGGCTGGACCTGGGGTACTGGGCTTACGAGCTCAACCCGCCCGCCGACCCGCCGGCACCCGTGCGGCTGCAGCTGGATGCGGCCACGGTGGCGGCGGTGCTGCAACGGGACTCGGGTGTATAAACCCCCAAACAGGGAAAACGGCGGTGACTTGTGGAGCTTGCCGCCGAAAAAAATGAATATTCATACATAAAACCGCATATAGGACGCATATCCATGTGCAGAACGCCCAAAAACGGGTGCAATGTGGAAAGTCCTTTGTGCGGTTTTCCACTTGTCTTTTGCCGCGAAAGTTGTATAATATACATCAATGAATGAATAAATATTCAGCGACGGCAAGCAACCGATCCCCGGCGCTGGCAACTAGGAGAGGGAAAGATTATGAAAAAGAACAAAGCGGACATCAAGAAAGTCGTACTGGCCTACTCCGGCGGTCTGGACACCTCCATCATCATCCCCTGGCTGAAGGAAAACTACAACAACTGCGAAGTGGTTGCCGTTTCCGGCGACGTGGGCCAGGGCACCGAGCTGGACGGCCTGGAGGAGAAGGCCATCAAGACCGGCGCCTCCAAGCTGTACGTGCTGGACCTGAAGAAGGAGTACGTGGAGGACTACATCTGGCCCTGCCTCAAGGCGGACGCCAAGTACGAGGATTACCTGCTGGGCACCTCCCATGCCCGTCCCTGCATCGCCAAGGCCCTGGCCGACATCGCCAAGAAGGAAGGCGCCGACGCCATCTGCCACGGCTGCACCGGCAAGGGCAACGACCAGGTCCGCTTTGAGCTGACCCTCAAGGCCATGGCCCCCGACATGACCATCATCGCCCCCTGGCGGGAGTGGGACATCAAGAGCCGTGACGAGGAAATCGACTACGCCGAGGCCCACAATATTCCCCTGAAGATCAACCGGGAGACCAACTACTCCAAGGACAAGAACCTGTGGCACCTCAGCCACGAGGGCCTCGACCTGGAGAAGCCCTCCCTGGAGCCCCAGTATAACAAACCCGGCTTCCTGGAGCTGGGTGTCAGCCCCGAGCAGGCGCCCGACACCCCCACCTACGTCAAGATCCACTTCGAGAAGGGCATCCCCACCGCGGTGGACGGCAAGGAGATGGGCAGCGTCGAGCTGGTGGAATACCTGAACAAGCTGGGCGGCGAAAACGGCATCGGCCTGCTGGATATTGTCGAAAACCGGCTGGTGGGCATGAAGAGCCGCGGCGTCTACGAGACCCCCGGCGGTGCCATCCTCTACAAGGCTCACAACGTGCTGGAAACCATCACCCTGGACAAGGAATCCTTCCACTTCAAGGAGATCATCGCCCAGAAGATGGGCGAGCTGGTCTACAACGGCCAGTGGTTCACCCCGCTGCGGGAGGCCATCTCCGCCTTCACCGACGACCTGCAGAAGACCGTCACCGGTGATGTGACCCTCAAGCTCTACAAGGGCAACATGATCAACGCCGGCGTCACCAGCC
>ERZ1643251.1577-NODE-1577-length-25603-cov-8.848638_pt1 | contig 25603 bp, 25 predicted proteins | sample MGYA00579261_ERZ1643251 | MGnify/ENA primary metagenome ERZ1643251 (study PRJEB29033, sample SAMEA4952267) | chicken gut metagenome | biome: Broiler Chicken; feature: Gastrointestinal Tract; material: Caecum | place: Ireland | collected 2018 | study: Broiler... | reverse complement strand
TCCGAAGAGAAACCATAGGGAATTTAGAAAAAGGCAGATATAATCCATCATTGGTATTAGCGTGGAACATAGCAAAAGTATTCAATGTCTCAATCGAAGATATTTTTACTGTAGAGAATTAAACATCAGCCGCCCGCCAGCGGCATCACCGAGCAGGAAATCAGAAACGGTTTCCTGCTTTTCTTTTGCCCAAAATGAGGTGGCAAACCACCACCCCATCCAATTAACCACAGGAAGGAGGAAGCCGTTATGCCCTGTCCCCACCACGATATAAAAATCGTCCAGCGCAGCAACCACCAATCAGCCGTAGCCGCCGCAGCTTATCAGAGCGGCGAACGATTATTTTCCGAGTACGACCAGAAGCAGAAATATCATTACGAGAGACGAGGGATTGTCCATACAGAAATCATGCTGCCGCCGCGCCGCTGAGGTCGGGGGTGTGGGTGACCGCTACCTTTGCCTTGTCAACGGTCAGGAAACCAACCTATGGCTGGAAAAAGGCAGATGGTTTGTCGAAGCAAAGATCGTTGCCAGACAATAACCCGCTCCCGTCCATCTTGCCGGACAGCTGAAAAAGCGGTTTTGGCCGCTTTTATTTTTAATTGGGTTGCAGCTTGCGCAGTCTATAAGCATTTCATGCTATTGCGGCAGCTATGGGGAAAGCACCACGGACTTGCTGGATGAATTTGGCATGAACCGTTATGTAGACAACACCAGCAAATAAAAGAGAGAGGCGGTGCATCGGCATGAATGCCGGTGCATCGCCCCTCTTTTTTTATTTTATCAACATATCTGAAAAAGCAAGCTGTCCGTCCTCGCAGGTTTTAGTCAAAGCGGGCGGCACAATAGTGAGAAGCTGCAGGGCATCCTGGTCGCTGGTGAGCCAGGGCCGCACCTGCTCGTGAGTGAGGATTAGCGGCATCCTGTCATGGATGTCCTGGACCGTGGTATTGGGCTTTGTGGTCAGGACCACGAAGCAGTTTATTCCTTCCACATTGTCATAGATGCCTGCCAGGTACAACGGTTTACCCGGAACCTGAAAGAAATACTTGTGCTTTCCGGCATCCCATTCATAGTACCCGGTAGCGGGCACTACGCACCGCTGCGCCGCCATGCTGCGGCGGAACATAGGTTTTTCACAGACCGTTTCGGCCCGTGCATTGATCATCAGGCCGCCCCGCCAACCGGGAATGCCCCACCGCTGGAACTCAGCCACCACCTTGGAGCCGCTGGCAATCAGAACGGGGGCAGTGGCCGTAGGCGCTATATCGCCCGCCATGGGAAAGTTCAGTTCGTTGTGCTGTTGGCTGCGGCGCTGGGCATCCCGCACGATCTGCTGAAACTCCTTGTATTCGCTGGTAGAAAACTGGTATCTGCCACACATCCAAACCGCCCCCTTTGTACGTTTACGGTTTAACCAACAACAATGCCCATGATGCGGAACTCATCCTCTGCGCCGACGGGAATCGGCTGATAAGCGGGGTTCAGCGACACCAGCGCAACGCCCTGACCATCGCAGCGGAGTTTTTTGCAATATCCTTGCCCGTTAAGATAGCAAAGAACGATAGTGCCGTTCTCCGCTGTTTCGGCAGACTTTGCCCAAACGATCTGGCCATCGGCAAACCGAGGAGTCATGGAATCGCCTGCCAGACGAACACCAAACTGGGCGCTGGCCGGGACGGAATCGTCCACTTCCATCTGTTCGGCCTCATCATCGTCCAGCCATTGGCCTGTACCGGCAGAAGCGGGCTGAAGGTAAACAGGCAAAACCCGGAGCACTGGCAGTGTTTCTTCCCTGAACTGAGGCGCACGCAACAGCAGATCCTTATACTCTTCCAGCCGGTCTATACCTACCTTATTAAGCTGGGGACCGTCCGCTTCGCAAAAAAGGGTGGAAACCTCGTTGTATCCCAGCGCCCGGGCAAGGGCAATGGCTTGTGTCACACGGGGCTCGGATTCTCCGCGTTCCCAAGCAATCAGAGTGCGCAAGGCAATCCCTTTCCCATGCCCCATGTAAGTTCGCATTTTGTTTACGACCTGCTCACGGGTCAGTTTCTGCTCCTCCCGGGCCTGCCGGATTCTTGTCTGCCAGCTCATAAGATAGATCACCTCACACTCAGTATATCCACCTGACACTGTAAAGTCAAGAGTACAATTACAAGTATTTGCAAAAATAAAGTATTGAAAATGCAGATTCATGTAATTATAATGAGAATGAAAGGGGGTATCTGCGTGTCCGGACAGCGTCATATCTTACACATTGATGCCAACAGTTATTATGCCTCGGTAGAAATGCAGGAAAACCCTGCGTTGCGGGGCAAACGGATTGCCGTCTGCGGCTCCAAAGAGGACCGCCACGGAATTGTCCTCACCGCCAGTTACCCGGCCAAACGTATGGGAATTAAGACCGGCATGGCCATCTGGCAGGCACAGCAGTGCTGCCGGGACCTGATTATCGTACCACCCCATTATAGTGAGTATATGCGGTACAGCGGGTATGTGCGGGAGATTTTGCAGGACTATTCCGACCAGATCGAAGCCTTTGGCCTGGATGAAAACTGGGTTGACATTACCGGCAGCGTGGGGCTTTTCGGCAGCCCCATGACCATCGCACAGGAGATCAGTGACCGGGTGAAGCGGGAACTGGGCATCACGGTCAGTATTGGGGTGTCCACCAACAAGATCACGGCCAAGCTGGGCAGCGACTACAAAAAGCCGGATGCCATCACCCGTATCGAGCCGGACAACTATAAGGAAATAGTTTACCCTTTGCCAGTGCAGGACCTGCTGTATGTAGGCCCTGCCACCCAGCGGAAACTCAATGGGTACGGCATCCGCACCATCGGCCAGCTGGCCGAAACCGACCCCAAGGTGCTGGCGGGTTGGTTTGGGAAGGTGGGATACTCGCTTTCCAGCTTTGCCCGGGGCACGGACCATTCCCCGGTGTGCAACCAGAATTATCATGCCGCTGTGAAAAGCGTGGGCAACAGCGGAACCCCCCCCAGGGATTTGGTCAGCGATCAGGATGTTTGGCTTATGCTGGTGGTAATGAGTGAGAGCGTGGCCATGCGAATGCGGGAACTGGGAATGAAGTGTACGGTGGTGGAGCTGTCCGTGCGGGATTGTGACCTTTCCGGGTTTACCCGGCAGCGGAAGATAGACACCCCGACCAATGGCGGGCTGGAGATTGCCCGCATTGCCTTTGACCTGTTCAAGCGTACCTATCGCTGGGGTAAGCCTCTGCGTGGAGTGGGGGTGCGGGGAGCATCGCTGGTTCCCCAGGACTGCCCCATACAGCTGGGCTTTTTCAGTGGCGAGGAAAAGCGGGAGCGGATGGAACGCATCGACAAAGCAGTGGACACCCTGCGCCAGCGGTACGGATACACCGCTGTCCAGCGTGCGGTTTTATATACAGACCGGGGGCTGGGCACCATCAATCCCAAAGATGACCATACTGTGCATCCGGTGGGCTTTTTCAATGCAGGTTAAGGAGGGAATTTCATGGCACGCATCATCGTGGGTCGAGAAAAAAAGTATGTGGCAGTGGATGTGCGTTTTGAGCCGGACGGCCATCTGCGGCCTTTGGCCATTGTGTTCGGCCCGGATCAGGTCTATACCATTGACAAAATCAAGGATGTCAGCCGCCGTGCCGCTGAGGTCGGCGGGGTAGGGGATCGCTACCTATGTATTATCAACGGGCAGGAAAAAGAACTCTGGCTTGAAAAGGGAAGATGGTTTGTAGAGGCTAAAATTTTAGTAAACAATAATGTCTAATATCATAATAAAACTCTGTAACGACAATGGGGCGCACCCAATGTTCCGATGATATATAATCTGAAAACTAGCTGGTTCATCTGTTCGGTAAGGATATTCTGCCCTTGCTGTCTGTGAGCGCTAACAAGTGTACCTTTGAAATTTTGGAAAATTTGGTACTTGAAACTCTCACGGATGAGAGTGTAGACTATGAGTACAATGTGAAAGTTGCCCATGAAAAACACTATATATCCTAGCGAAATTTACACCAGTACCTGCAATACCTGTGTAAATCATATAACGGAGGCGACAGGGTTTCTATAGAGAGTTTCGAGTAATGCTCCTGTAACTATATGAATGATTAAAACATCATCAACCTTACCGCATAACTTGAACTGAATTTGTATCTTCCCTTCTGGAGGCAATATGATAAATATTCTTGTATGTGATGATGATCCGAATTTTGTAAACAAAATCCGAGAAAAAATTACTAATTTATCCGCGTATTCTAGAAAATATATGGATATAACCTGTATCACAAATGCTAATGAGCTAACTGATGAAGTTGTTTCAAAGTGTGACATACTTTTTTTAGACATCGATTTAGGTGAAAAAAATGGAATTGAGTTAGCAAGAAGAATACGCGAAAAAAATCGAAAAATCATATTGATTTTTGTGACTAATTTTAAAGAATTTGCGCCTGAAGGATACGAAGTGGATGCTTTTCGATACTTGGCAAAATCCGATTTGGAGGAAAAGTTGGATATCTACTTTACTGATGCTTTATCCCTTTGCAGGCAGCATCAACGTAAACTTGAAATATTTTGTGATGGAGAAATTCATCTTATACCTATTCGATCACTAGTTTATATTGAGAGTCAGGGACGTGAGCAGTGTATCCATCTATGCGGGTATTTCCGTGATGCTTTATCCACACGATTGACAATGAGTCAACTAGAAAAACTATTATTTCCGCAGGGCTTTTTGCGTATACACAAAGGCTTTATAGTCAATATGGCATACTTGCAATCCTTCAAAAGTACTGGTGCTCTCCTGTCCACAGGAGAAAAGGTGCCCGTGGGAGCGAGGCGTTATCGTGCTAATAAACAGAAATTTGTGATGTGGCAGGCGCAACAAATATGGTAGAACTGTGGGGAAATATACTCAGCATTATTGCAAGTGTTCTGGCTGTATGTACAGAAACTGTATTATTCGATGCTTTCTTTCAACGTAAAGTGTCAGGAAAAGTTTATTGGCATCGACAAGGTCTTTGTATCATCCTTTCCCTTTTATTGCTTTGCGTTAATCAGTATGGATATACGTTGAAGATTATTCTTGAAATTTCAAGTTGTTATTTGCTGTGCTATCTACTTTATGAGGGCCGATTGGACCGGCGACTATTTATTGTTGTTACTGTATATGCAGTATTATATTCTTACAGTTACTGGTTTGATTATATCTGTTGTTTTTGTCTGAACATAACTTATCAAGAATACGTTTGGAATATTTCTCTTTACTCAATTTCTTTTCTTGGACGGACAATCTTTATCTTCTTAATCTCTCTGGTAATTAGAAAAATTCATAATCCATTGGCTCAAGAAACTCAAAATCGTGTATGGATTCCATTGTCTGTAACTTTCCCAATAAGTACATTACTTGTGCTATGGTATGTATATACATATTCGGCAGGACAACTTGCTTGGCAAATCTGCTTACTTATTCTTGACATAGTGGATATAGTAGCAATTATTTTACTTGATTATGCAGAACAGAATGCATTTGACAGAGAAAAATTGGTAGCGGCAAACGAACGTGCCCGCGTTCAAGATGAGAATATTCAAGCATTGAGTAAGGCATATGCCGACCAACGAAAACTAACTCATGATTTTCATATGTATTTAGCTACGCTATCTGATTTTATGGATCGTGAAGCATGGGAAGATGCAAGAGAATTTGTGTCCGAATTAAAACATAAAGAGAACGAACGTGTCCTAATGGTAAATAGTCATAACGCTACAGTTGATGCTATTTTGAATCAAAAAGGATATATTGGGCAACAACGCGGAATTGATATGCGTTTTCGTGTAAATGATCTTGCACCATTAAAAATATCAAAAATTGATCTAGCAATCGTATTAGGAAATCTAATTGATAATGCAATAGAGGCGTGCATGAACCTGCCAAAGCAAAATCAGTGGGTGAGTGTTATGGTACTATATAATCAAGATTCGCTTTCGATAACGGTGATAAATCCAAGTGTACCTGTTTCCATAAAAAATGGGCATATTGCCACAAGTAAGGAAGATCCACTTTTGCACGGATTTGGACTTGAAAATGTCAAGGAGATTTTAAATAGGCATCAGGCAGAATACATTTTCTCGTATGATAGTGGCCGGTTTATATTTAGTATTGATTGGCCATGCGGTTGTTAAGAGCAAAACCTTTGTTTCCAGTTAACCGGAAGCAAAGGTTTTTTGCTTTTGTACCACATTTTTTGCGTTTGTCCCAGATTTGTGGAAACCCATAGTTTTATATGGTATTTTGGACTCACAATATGAATTGGCATAGCAGCGTGCCTGTCAATTTTTTGCTTTTGTATTTTTTCTCCCCGTAAAATGACTATCATCTACAACGCTTAGTGTCCATCTTCAACCGCCGGGTATGCCGCAAGAATATGCTTGTGGAATATGCGGCGGTTAAATTCTTACTCTAAAGTGTTTGGTATCTGATTATTGCAAACAGAGAAGAATGTGTTTTGATTTAATCATTTTTATTATTTGTCCAACAAAAATCTTGACCAATAAACGAACGGAGGACTTGAAAATGATCAAACGTAATATTTTTCTATGCGGCTCTTTAACAGCGCTTTTGCTGACTTCGTTTACATCTTGCGCTTCAACTACTCAAGTGAATAGTTCTTCTTTGCAAGCCCCTGCAGCCTCTGTTGACAGTGCCCCAGCTTCCCAAGACAATACAACAACTGGCACTTCATCTCATGTTTATGTGACCGACATTGAAGGTAATACTCGGGATCTTGCCGATTTCGCTTGGGCAAAGAAATACCCTTCTTTGCTTGACTCGTTTGCCAGTAGAAGTGAAGAAGAACTGACGGGCTTTTCTTTCAATACAATTGCCGAAGAAAATATTGTTCCCAAAGGAGAGCCTTACGAGTTTGATATTTGGGGACAAACTATGACTGTGACTGTCCAGAGCGTAGAAAGGGGGAGCAATATCACCTGCATTCCAGCAGACAAAATATCCCAAGGCGAACGCTTTTTGGGTACTATGGAAGATGGCCAAGAGTATCTTGCAGTGACGCTATCTCTGACAAATAATGGTGATTCTCCGCTTGATCTCTATTTGAACAATGTTTACATCCGCTGTAGTGTGGATGGACAAGTAGCGAAGGGACCAATTGGCAGCGAAGCTGTCACAAGTGACCTTCCGCTTCTTCCGGATGACAACACCAATCAATTTCAAGTGATTCTTGAGGGCGGAGAAACCGGAACCTACTCCATCCTCTATTATGTCAACTCTCAAATTGAAACTGGTGACCTTTATCTGTATACCAATTTTCCAGGTTACGGTGTTTCTGAAGTTACAACTGCATTCACCCCTGTCAGCGAACAATGGCTGGCATTGGAATAAGTAGGTAAGGTTCATGGCAAATATTCTTCATTTTGAATTTAGACGTTGCTTTTCGGGGAAAAAGCTATACTTCACATTGTGCTTGGGTCTTGTGCTAATATGTGGTCACATTATCACCAGCGTTTTACCGTTGTCCAAATGGTTAGATGCTTGGCAAGGTGACTACTTCTTAACTCCTCATTCTGCTTATGGTCATTGGATTGGTATGGATTCGGCAACAGTATGGCCAACCTTACTGTACATACTTTTCCCCTTCTTGTCTGCAATCCCATTTTCGGACACCGCTTTTTGGGATTTCAACTCTGGCTACTGCATTCAGATTTTCTCACGCTCATCAAAAAGAAAATACTTAGCTGCAAAAGCATTTATCATTTTCTTGGTTGGCTTCACATTTGCAGCTTTAGTACTCCTGCTTGACTTTATCGGAACGGCGGCATTTCTTCCTTTAGTAACACCAGAAGCAACAACAAACCTCTATAATATAAACAATAGGACCTTATTTCCAGAACTATATTATAACTTTCCTTTTGTATATACATTACTATATATTTTCTTGGATGCTCTACTGCTAGGGGCATGGAATTGTTTGGTTCTGATGACATCTGTATTTCTTCACGACCGCCTACAAGCTCTGTTGGCTCCATTCCTTGCTTATCTTCTGATCTATTTCGTATTGAATTGGCTTGGACTCGACAAATTTTCCTTGTTCGCATTATTTCTCCCATACCAACCCGCAAACGATGTATCTCTGGTCACAGTTATTTTTTACTGTATAGCCCTTCCGGTATTGAGTTTTGCACTCTACTTTTTAAGGAGGAACGCCTCCGATGAGCTTTAAAAGGCTGCAGGTATTTTGGAGCTTTCAAGCAAAATCATTTGTCAGAATAGTAACATTATGTGTGGTTCTGACCCCTGGAAACCTGCTGTTTTGGATGACCTACTGGAAAAGAAGTGGAATGGAACTTAGCGGTATAGATGTAGTTTTGGCTTCTGCAGAGCCTTCTTTTTCATTTCTGATCCTGATTCCGCTCTGCCTCATCCTTGCCGAACGAAATTTTATATCATGCAGACCTGAAAGGGTGATCAACTTGTTCTCTTCTAGAGGGCAAGTTTTTCGTCTGCTGGTTGGACTTACTGTTTGCAATTGCTGTGCATTGCAGACAATAGTTTCTCTTATGACCATTCTTACAGGTCTCTTGATGTTCAATGGAACCATTACCATGAACTGGGATAAGCTCGGAAGCCATTACTGGTATTCGACAGGGCAAATACTGAAGAATCCCCTTAACCCTATTACTGTGATTCTTTGGCAGTGGCTCTCCGCGCTGGTTATCTTAATCCTTTTTTCGCTTTTGTTTTCGGTTCTTTCCATAATAGGGAGTGAACATCATATTTCAAGATCATTTGGCTGGGTTGTTTGTTTAGCCCTATCCTGGTGCTGTTCTTTTCCTGTAACGCCGACTTTGGCAAGCTTGCAACGTACTATTTGCTTTTCCGCACGAACTATTGCCAACAATTCTATTTTCCCTCACATTTTGGTTGAAAGTATATTTGTAATACTGGAATGTGTTTTGCTTTCGAGGCTGATTAAGGCGAAGGATTTTATTGAATGATGATGTCTGGTACAGCACAATATTCTACGAAGATTTCAACAGTTCTTCTTAGGGATGTTAAAAATTACATCTATAGAAATCGCTGCTTTTTGGGTATTGAAATTGGAGTCTTTTTAATAGCTGCGATGATATCAGATATGCAATTACCGGCGCAGTGCCGTACATATGGTATTTTGGATAACTTCATTCTTCTATTTCGTGGAATATATCCATTTACTGGAGGCCAGGGCGATGTATTTCAATTGCCTATGTCGTGGTTTGTTCTTCTTTATTTATGCGTTTGTACGTCACTCTTTTATCCGGTACATGATGTGACCGGTTTTGGACTTCAGATATTGTTACATACCAATAGTCGTAAGCAGTGGTGGAGCAGCAAATATTTAGCACTAATGCTGTGGAACATACTGTACTTTTTGATCGGTTTTGCAGTACTCATTGTCTTTCGAACGATTAAAAACGGAGGAAAAATCGAGTGGATATCCGCATCCTTTCCACTTTGGACAATTTCGTTCCATTCTGCCATTTTGCTTTGCCTGTTACCGGTATTGTTTGGATTACTGCTTTCAAGTGTGTGCTTATTTGCAAGTATATTTTTTTCTTTTGCTTGGGGACAAATCATCGGCATTAGCATTCTGATAATTGTAGCGTTTACAGAAACTCCCATACCATTTGGAAGCTATTCAATGACAATCCGCTGCAACGCGATAACAGCGGGAGGTGTGATTGAATGGCATGGCATCGTACTTTATCTTGCGCTTATCCTACTTGTATTTTTCGTTGGGCAATTTTCGATCACACAAAAAGACTTTATTTCCAAAAGTGAGGTGACCCTTTATGAAAATTGAAGTTTGTGGTTTATCCAAAACAATTCAAGGACGTGAAGTCTTGCATGATATTAACTTGACCTTTGACTCTGGTGAAACTGGTAAAATATATGGTTTACAAGGCATCAATGGAAGCGGCAAAACGATGTTAATGCGCTGTATCTGTGGGCTTGTTGTTCCAACAACAGGTTGTATAAGAATCGACGATAAAATTGTCGGCAAAGATATGTCCTTTCCCCCCAGTGTTGGTGTTCTGTTGGAAAATCCCGTATTTATTGATGAGTTCACGGGGATAAAGAACCTGAGCCTACTTTGCGGGATTAAAAAATGTGTCTCGGAATCCGAAATTCAAAAAACTTTGGCTCGGGTCGGTTTAGATCCACAAGATAAACGTACTTTCCGGAAATATTCCTTAGGAATGAAACAACGCTTGGGAATCGCTGCTGCGATTGTAGAATCTCCCAATCTAATTATGCTGGACGAGCCATTCAATGCACTGGACGAAGCAGGTGTGTCCATGATGCATGACTTGCTAGAAGAGTTACGCAATGATAAAAAGCTAATTCTTCTTGCTTGCCATGATAGGAAGCAAATGGAATCTCTTGCTGACTCAATCATTCATCTAGCTGAAGGTCGTGTTGTGGATTCATAAAACCACACTGCTTTTCGCAGACAATGGAGTATATGAAAATGGATTTTAAACGTTATAGACATATCTGGAGGATATTGGTCGTTGTCTTACTTGCTCTTGTCGTGGCGACTTACGGAATGCGAGTTTCAAGACTAAACCAGGTTTACCAGCAGTCAGATAAATTAGTTGGCACCCTGCAAACTCCCATCGAATGGAATGGAATGAAAATCCAACTAACATCTGCCGAAATTATCGCCAGCAATGACTTTGATCAACGTTATTCCATAAGTCATAGTGGACCCCTTTCTGAAAGTGAGCCAGACCAGTATGCGCTTTTCTCCATTTCCTTAACAAAGATCTCCGAACAAGAGGGCCAGGAGTGGTTTAGAGTAGAATACTGTGGTGCGGAGGATAACGGATGGCATAATCTTATGTCAGTTGAAATCTTCAATTCTCTGAATCCAAATGCTACGCGTGTGTCAAAAATGGCAGTAGGAGATACACAAACCTTTTTGTTAGCGTTTGGTTTATATCAATCCGCGTTTTCAGAGCGGACTTGGGATAATCTTTCAATCAGTGACATTTCATTAGTTCTTTCTGTTTACCCGGAAAAAGCGATCCTACAGGCATTGTAACAATCATCCTATGGATGAAAGGAGCCTAGTTTGTTAACCTATCTATTCAGAGATGTCTGTAACAGAAAAGCGGGCACTTCAACAATCCACAAACTTCCAATTTTTAGCATTGTTATTTTCTTCTGCCTTTGTTTTTATGCATGGGTATCAATACAATGTGGTGCCAACGGTTTAGCTGGCATACGGTATTTTATCAGCGTCATTCTTTACCTGGTTTTCCCTGGCTGGTTACTTGCTTCGCTATCGGACACTCAGATTTGTGGGCTGAAGCCGTTACTTTCCCTTTTATACGGTTCTGTCCTATTGGTAGTCACTTACATTTTGGGAATGGTAACACACTTATTATGGCTGTTAAAGGTCCTGCCTTTGGTCATGATTGTACTCTTAGCTTTGATCAAGTATAGAGGTAAATATCACAACATTAAGATCGGCTTATCGAAGGGAATATATAACAACTATCAGACATTTTCTGAGAATATACCTCTTATCTTACTTTGGGCCTTTTTCTGCGCATTCACTGCAGTTAGTTTCTGTTCCATAAATGCTCACCCATCAGTTGCAGGTGCAATCAAGTCGAATCAAGATCTTTTATGGAATGTTGGTAATGCAGAGGCACTATGTAAGTCCTTTCCCCCAAACGAAATAAGATTTTTTGGTGTGCGCTTGGCATACCACTACCTTACTGAATTGCTTGCTGCAATTTTCTGTTTAATTAGTGGAGCATCTTGTTATGATATATTAACGTTTTTCCAAATTCCTCTTTTTTTGGGAGCAGAGATTGTTGCTCTGTATTGTTTGGGGTTGATTTTCTTCGAGGAACGCAGAAAATTGGCAGTAGCTCTCCCATTCCTTTTGTTCTGTTTTCAATGTGCCTCTCTTTGGAAGGTTTTCCGATCTGGCAGTAGCATCTTCGGTAACACCTTTTTGCAGCATATAACGACTAATATAAATTCTCAGGCCACTTCAATCATTTGCTTTTGCATCTATCTGTCCATTTTTATTATTATTTCGCGTCCACAATTTCCCTTTACCTATGCATATTGGTTTCCATTCTTTTTGTCTTTTGCCATGTTTACGCTGGGCAAAGGGCCCCAAGCCGCATTGGGTCTGTGTTCGCAGGCAGTCGCGACAATATTTTTGGTAGCAAACCGTCGCTCAAGGCGTGGAGTTGCGATTATAAGTATTGGTGGCACCACAGTGATTTTTGCTATCTTTTATGCGTTTTTATATGCAAAAGGTGCCAGTACGAGTATGCAATTCACTCCCCTTGCAATTGAACAGACGCTAACCTATAAAGCTTTTGAGCCTACTGCTGATTGGCTATGTCGCGTAGTACCAATATCTGGATATGTCTGGCTTGTATTGATTGGTATCGCAAATGTCTTTTTCTTTTCTCCCTTTAGTTTTTGCCTCTGGATTTTGGGTATCCCAGATGCGATAAAAAGGATTTGGCGTTTAGATCCGGCCCATGCCTTTTTATATGCTGGTACGGTGGGCGGCTTTCTTGCCTTTCATCTATTTAGCCACGAAAGCTCGAGTCAAATTTATTTCGCCTTTTATGGGCTTATTTGCATGACGATATTGGCTGCTGAGAGTTTGCCAAGAATAAAAAAAGTCAATCTTTTTTCAGTCGGAACTGTTTTATCCGGCGCTGTTGGAATAGCTACTACAATATGTATGATAATTGCTCAGAGTTCAACGGGCATCCAACAAATCAAAAACATATCTTTCGGGGTTTATCATCAATCACAAGCGTATGTTACTGCTGCAGATGAGGCAGCCTCAATTTGGCTTAGGGCGAACGCACCAAGTAATACGGTGTTTGTTACAAATAGAACAAGCCAGCTACCTACACCAGATAACGAGGATGGAATTTCGAATGTGTATAGCGCATTTTCTGGTGTACAGTGTTACATGGAAGGCTGGACCTACGCCATGAGTAACATGGGAGTGAGTCGTCCCATTGTCGAACATCGTCGAGCTGTTATCAGGGAGATATTTAGTGCGGATACATCCGCCGATAAAGCTTTACAGATATGTCATGATGAGGGCATAACCTGCATTGTTTATTCTAAGCAATGGCCAGGTTGCCTTAGCAAGGAACTTATTCCGGATTATAATAACGGCCTTGTTGCAATCTATTTTATAGATAACAACTAACCATAAATGCAATACCGTTTTATGATGTACGACATGATTGTGTATGAATATCTTCTGTAATTAAGAATAGTAAAAAGCAGAATTAAAAGGCAGGCCGTTGCGGCCTGCCTTTTGCTGAATACTTTATTCTTTTTTATGAGCACTGGGCATTGTTAGACAGAAAGAAGCTCCACCACCGGGAGTGTCCTGTACTGAAAGATTGCCCTGGTGCAACCGGGTTAGTTCGGCCGCGACCGAGAGCCCTAAACCGTAATGGCGAGATACGCTGTCAGAATTATGGTTGGTACTGCTACGATTACTTCGGTAGAAATAGCCAAAGACAGTTTGTTTTTCGGCATCTGGAATGCCGTTTCCATGATCAATTACCCAAAAACGCACCTTGCCGTTTTGCTGTTCAACACGCAGCACTACAGAGGTGCCGCTCGGGGCGTAGGAATGAGCATTATCCAACAAGATTGACAGAATCTGTTCAAGCCTCTGCTCGTCTGCCCAAATGAACGGTAAAGCGGTGTCAGGAATTTCTAGGTCCAACTGTTGATCTTTTTTCGCAAAAACTGGTACAAATTTTTCATAGGCAGCCATAGAAACATCTTCTGGCGCTATGCGCTCGGTAGAGAGCCTCCATCGTCCGGTACCTCCATTCGTCAGTACCAGCATATCATCAATTAGTCTTGCCATCTGACGTGCTTCGTGCTGGATTGTACGACACGGATCTTCCGGTCCTGAGGTGCCATGAAGCAACAGATCAACCGAAGTAGAAATAACTGCTAGCGGTGTTTTAAGTTCATGACTTGCGCTGGCCAAAAAGCGAAGCTGCTCATTTTGCGCTTCTTCAACAGGTTGTACCATCCGCCTAGACAACAAGCCCGCAATGGCTATCAAGATGCTCCAACTTGCGAAAAAGATCAAACTGTATTGTACGACCAATCTCAAGGTTGTTCTAGAGTCTGTTGCCACAGGTTGCAGAACAAGTACATTGAACCACTGCGTTGTTGACGTAAAATGATTCTGTAGGGATACACGCCAATTTTCATTCAAAGCAGTTAGACCCAAGGCTTCGCTCTCGGCTTTTGAAGAATTAAGTTTTTGCCATACGTCCCCTTTTTGCAATTCTGATAATAGACTATTCCAAGTGTCATCAGACAGCGTCGGAGTAAACTTTAGTAAGGTACCGCCATCTACAACAGCAACAGTCAAGTCATTCTGCTCTACAAACTGAAGCAGGCCTTGGGTATCTACAGATCCTGGAGTTGCTAGGTAAGCATTGACAGTCTGGCATTGCGATAAAAACAAGTTTAGGGCAGCATCCTGAATTTCTCGTTGTGCTGCCCGAAAGGAGACAATGCAAGCAGCGAGAAGCACCAGCCCTGTCAACAATGCGGAAAAAAACGTGATATGATACCGTAACTGACGATATACTGCTTTCCGGGTGGTTGTGATCTTATCTTTCTGTTTCATACTGTAATTGGTAGCCTGTTCCCCGGCTGTTTACTATTTTTACACAAGAATGCAGATGAGAGAGTCTTTGTCGAACCAAATGAATATAGGTGTCGATCACAGCGTCAGTTACTTCTGCGTCCGGTCCCCATATACGATTAAAAATAATGTTGCGAGTGATTGGACTGCCTGCACTGCGTAAAAGAAGTTCCATCAATTGCGCCAGCCTCTTGGGAAGGATTTCTTCACCGTCTGGACCTTTCAGCAATCGGACGCCTGGACGATAGCGAAGATCTCCAAATTCCAGTTCGCTAGGATCTTCCAGCGGAACCGTTCGCCGCGACCATATCCGTAAGCGTGCAAGAAGTTCTTCCATCGCAAAAGGTTTTACAATATAGTCATCGGCACCGGCGTCCAACCCACTAACTTTGTCCCCAAGACTATCCAAAGCTGTGAGAAGTAAAATCGGAGTTTCTATTCCATTGGAACGCGCTTTTCTGGTCAAAGATAAACCATCCTGTCCGGGTAACATTCGATCTAATAAAATCAAATCGCTGCTGTTATTTAGAATCTGAAACTCGGCATCATTACCATCTGAACAAGTGACAACAGTATACCCTTCGCTTTCGAGAACAGCAGAAATATTACGACGTAATGCATCATTATCTTCTACCAGCAGAATTTTCATTTATACCTCTTTCTTTGAAAAATTCAGGATAAATTTAGAGAAAATTCGTTACAATTAGTGTAAAGCAATTCAGGAAGGGAGTCAACCACCATGAAAAAAATCTTGGAAAAGTTCTTAGCAGTGACGCTTTCCGTGTCACTGTTAGCTGTTTTACCTTCGTGCGGTACTACAGCTTCGGACTCTACCTCAGTTTCTGGTCAGGCAAATGAAGTTACAGACTCAAGTACCTCACTCGTCGACGATACTCAATCGACGAGTGACGCCGTGGGCGCATATATCCAAGAATCCATGTCCGACAATATGCCTGACACTTATACGCGGTTTTATGATTTACGCGTTAGTCAGGATGGGAAAGTCCAACTAGTTGGAATGAACACTAGCGGGAAGATTCAGCTTTTGCAGCAGGAGGCATCCGATTGGACCGTATTGGCAGAGTGCGATGTTCCTGCGAACGCGACAAGCTACTTGAGTATGTCCGAAGATGGCACTTTATGGGCAATTATCCAAGATGATGAAGGACAGTACAGCCTTTGCACTGGTACGGACTCAAATGCGCTGGATGCCGTACAGGTAGATGCCCTGAGCCAATCGGAAGCGCTACCTGTTGAGTTAAGAGTTAATAATGATGGCACCGTTTTTATGGTAATTCAGGTGGGCGAATCAACCGTGTTTGTAGTCGTGAATTCCTCAACCCAGCAGGTTACGACAATAACACCAGGTTTTTATGGAAGTCCAGTCTTTTATTCTGATGGTGCAGTATATGCCTTTATCGCCGGGAGCACAAATCTGAACACATTTGATGCAGAAAACGGGAATATGCTTCAGCAATACCAATTGGCAATCAGCTCCCCCCTGGCACGAGCTTGTGCGGCAACAGTAAAAGATAACACATTGACTTGGTCAGATAGTGACGGGATTCACCAGATAGCTCTGGGGGGATCTATTCAACAGACATTCGCCGACAATCGCAGCTTTGCTCTTGCCAGCAGTGACTTTATTCAGCAACAACTGGTTATTGACAGCGAGGGCAGTTATTGGGTCAGCGGTACCAATGCCAGTGGACAGGCAGTAGTTTATCGCTATCGCTTCGACCCAACAGCAACGACTTCAGCTGACAACGAATTGGTAGTGTGGGCAATGGAGGATAGCTTTCTCCTTCGGGAGGCTTTAAATGAATATGCGGCAGCTCATCCGGAACAAACCGTCACTGTGGAATATGGTTCTGACAGTTTAGATGGAGGAATGACAACCGATGACGTAATTCGTACATTGAACGTCGAAATCTTTGCCGGAGAAGGTCCTGATGTACTCGTTCTGGATGGCTTACCTGTGGAATCCTATATCTCTCAAGGCGTTTTGGCTGACTTGAGCAGTATAGATACCAGCGGATGCTACGATAACATCGTAAATTGTTATCAGGACGACACAGGTCGATGGGCACTTCCTTTGCTGTTTAGACCATGCATCATGTACTGCCAGTCCGAAGAAAATGCCTCAAAACTTTCTGCGGCAAAAAGCCTGACCGATTTGCAAGATTTGCTTTGCGTAAAAAATGATTTTCATTATGACGGCTATTACAACCTCTTCAGCGAATTGTACCCTTCAGCCAGTGCTTCAATCTTTGCTCAAGGTGCCCAAAGCGTGAATGAAGATGCGCTACGTGAGTTTTTGACAGTGACCAAAGCTGTGGTAGATGCTCAGAACATTACAGAGGAGTACGACCCTCTTTTCGGTGACGGAGAAGACACTGTCAGCGGTGACGATGGTCAACATTTGGCTGTTGATATTCCTGTGAGTATGAACTGGTATGGACGTTCACAAGATCCCGCCGACTGCGCTGCAGGAAGCCCGAGTGATTATCTCTTGACTTATATTTATATGGTCAGCGAAACACAAACTGTTCCCGCGTTGGTTTGCCCAATGCCGGGTAATGTATTCGTTCCAGTATTAACGATGGGAGTGCTTGAATCCTCTGAGCAGAAGGAATCTGGAATTGAGTTTATCCAGACCATGCTCGGTTGTGAAACAGAAGAAGTTGCCGGGCGCGGAAGTTTTAATGGTTACTTTGTAAGGCAAGGAATTCAGTTGGCAAAAGCCAGTCAGAAGAATGACGCTTCCACTGGAACGCCTACTCCTGCAGAACTCGATCTTGACAGCGTAATGGAACAATTAACGACTCCTGCGAACACTAGTACGAGTCTGCGTGAGTTGGTTTACGAAGAAGCAGCTAAATTGTATACCGGATCTCAGGATCTGGAAACCACTTTGGCAAACATCCTGCAAAGGGCTAATTTGTATTATGCGGAACAAAGTTAAATTGACGCTTGGTAGAAATAAACACCGACAAGATAATGCTGCATACTTGTTCCTATTGCCTAGCTTGATTGGAGTTACACTTTTTGTTCTACTGCCTTTTATAGAAACCATCCGGCGTAGTTTCTGTGACACTATGGGAGAGCATTGGACGGGATATTCAAACTATCAATCCGTCTTTAATAACGATGCCTTTTCGCTGGCAGTACGCAACACTTTGCGTTTCTTGAGTGCGGGAATTCCCTTGCTGCTGCTATTCAGTTTGTTATTGGCACTTATTCTCCATAGTAAGGCTTTTCGAAACACAAAGATAGCGCGTTTATTCAAGACAACATATTTACTGCCGATTGCAATTCCCGTTGCAAGCATTGTGTTGCTTTGGAAAACGCTTTTTGCCGAACACGGGCTCTGTAATGGCTTTTTGACCGCTTTGGGCGGAACGCCAATTGACTTTGTAGGAACAGATGTTGTCTTTTGGGTACTTACTGGCACCTATCTATGGAAAAATTTCGGGTTCACCAATATCTTATGGCTTACCGGCCTGGACGCTATACCTATTGAACAGTATGAAGCAGCACAAGTTGATGGAGCCGGCCCCTGGCATCAGTTTCTATACATTACCTGTCCTGGCCTTCGCCCCACACTGGTTTTGACTCTGATATTAAGTTTTCTCAATGCCTCCAAGGTTTTCAGAGAAGCCTACCTGATTGCAGGCCGATATCCACAACAAAGCATCTATCTTTTACAGCATCTTTTCAACAACTGGTTCTTGAGTCTTGATCTGCCAAGATTGACAGCTGCAGCAGTTACAGTTGCTTTGGTTTTGTTGGTTTTTATTATGCTTTTATTGAAGTGGTGGGATCGCTTTGAAAAAGACTGATATTAAGAGACATCATATTCCGGTGTCAGCCCTCCTTCTACTGATTGTAGTTGCACTGTTTGTGTGGTGGCCTCTTTGGTTCATGATTACAGGTTCGATTATGTCAGAGGATGAACTCGGCTTGACTGTTGGTCCTGCACTGGGAGTGGGAGAAGGCTACGCGATCTGCCATTTGCTGCCTTCTTGGCCCACTGCCGCTCATTTACTTACCCTATTACTGGATACACCTCAGTTTTTTGTAATGTTCTGGAACAGTATACAACAGTCTGCTGCTCAGGTTGTTGGTCAATTTCTGGTAGGAGCTCCTGCCGCTTGGGCAATCAGCCGATTGAAGTTTCGTGGGCGAGGATTTATTCGCGCACTTTATGTCGTGCTGATGCTTCTGCCTTTCCAGGTCACTATGGTTCCAAGCTATTTAGTTCTAAAGGACTTCGGCCTTCTGGATACACCTTGGTCGGTAATACTACCAGGAGTATTTTCCACATTCCCGATTTTTCTTATGATTCGCGGATTTAATTCTATCCCTCTTGAAATACTTGAATCTGCTGCCATCGATGGAGCAAATCACTGGCAACGGTTTTGGAAGATTGGAATACCGTTGGGGCTACCAGGAATCTTTTCGGCACTTACATTAGCGTTCCTCGATGCATGGAATGCGATTGAGCAACCCATGACCTTTTTGAAATCACAGCAAAACTGGCCACTTTCTCTTTATCTTACTGAGGTTAATACAGAAGAACTGGGCCTTGCTATGGCAGCCAGTCTCCTAATGTTATTGCCCTCTTTACTGGTTTTTCGTTTCGGGCAAAAATACTTGGAAGCTGGAATAGGAACAGGCGCTGTGAAAGGATGATGTTTTTGTATAAACCGGCAAATATAACAACCCGACTTCGTTCTATTCTCGTTGGCTCGGAACAATCAGACTGGCGCTCCGGCATCGATATTTTACGCTTTTTAGCGATTATGCTCATCTTGACGATTCTTGTTAGGGGAACCTCTTCCGTCACTATGCCGGTTGTTACGGTAACCACACCATACCAAGGGACTGTAAGCCATTCATTCACTATGTCGGGAGATGTTTCCGTAGGAAACGGTACTCCTCTGACAATCCCCGAAGGATTGCTGGTTGAGCAAGTTTTGGTGCAGGCCGGTGACAAAGTGACTACAGGCCAGCCACTAGCTGTTGTTTCAATGGAAGATATCGAAGATGCTCTGGCTGAAAACCAAGCCTCTTTGCAGGACCTAAGAGTTCAAGCTTCTCAGTTGTTGGAGGGCGACTCTGCAGATCCATTCCAATATCAACAGGCTCAGCAACAGCTGGATCGTGCCTATGATAACTATAATAAAACGGTCAACGAGTCGGAACAGGATATAGCTGAAGCTGAAGAAGAATTGGAGGCTGCACGTCAAAATCTGGAGGCAGTACAAAGTAAAGAACCTCTCACCCCAGCGGATTCCTCGGTTCAGTCTATGGCTACGCCAGAGCAGGCGCAGATATCAAGCAATTACGAGGCTTGGGAATCAGAGCTGGAAGCCGCTAAATCCTCTGTTCAACAAGCAGAAGATAACTTGGACGCTGCCAAAGAAGCAGCTTCCAATTCACAGAGTGCCGCATTGTCAGCAGCTCAAAGTGCTGAAGACTCACGGAATAGCGCCCAGCACAGTTATGAAAAAGACTCTGAAACAATAGCTGATACAAATCAGGCAGATAGAGCCAGCGCGCAAACTCTTTTGGCACAGATTAGCGAGAAAGAAAAACTTGTGACCAAGTTGGAGCAGTTGCAAGATTCAGAGGGACAGTATCAAGCTACCAGCGATGGTGTTATTACTGAAATCTCTTTGGTTGTTGGGGAAGACACCACTGCTGTGGCAGGGTTGCTATCTACAGGTGAAGATGGATACATTGTAACCGCTTCGCTTTCTTCAGATCAGATTCAACTAGTTAATAATGGCGGGACGATTACCGTTAGCCAAGGGCAAACTACGGGGACTGCAACCTTGCAATCTCTTGGAAATGATGGAACAGTTCAATTCAATCTTCAGGGTGAGCAATGGGAAACTGGTAACGCTACCATCACTTTCACCAACCAGGGAAATCAGTCCGGGATGTGCTTGCCATCCACGGCAGTAAATAGCGACAATTCTGGTGATTTTGTCTATCTGGTGGAAACCAAGAACACTGTTTTGGGGGCTCAAAACGTGTTGACACGATTGGCAGTTACAGTGGACGAACGCGGGGATGGAACCGTTCGCGTTTCGGGAGCCCTCAGTGGAGAGGAGAAAATTGTCAGTGGAAGCAGTAAACCACTTTCATCCGGTGCGAAGGTGCGAATTGAATCATAGGCGCAGCAAAGCAACGTCAGTTCTCTTGATCGTCCTTATGGCCGGATACTGTTTATGTCAGTTCATTACATTACAAATCAGCGGGCAAACAAAATCACTTTGTCCTGGTGTCAGCCTTCGCTATGAAACAGCCCTGAATAAAGAGCAGGTGGACGCTTCGCTTACATATACACAAAGCAATCAAAACAGTGAAGGTGTCTATCCCACCTTTTGGCGAGAAGATGAGCTTACGCTTCAAGCATCTTCGAGTCAACGGATTGAAGACGGTGTTTTGGCGATGGGATTTCACGGAAATGCCTCAGCTGTTTATGGTGCAACTTATCTAAGCGGTACCTCCCCTGGGAGTGGAAGCACCAATGAGTGTTCTGTCAGTGATGCTTTAGCCTGGGCTTTGTGGGGAAGCCAGGATGTGATAGGACAAACATTGACATTTGAAACTGCCGACAAACAGTCCTGTACCTATGTTGTATGTGGCATTTTTTCTTCCAATGAAGAGATACTCCTTTACAGTTTGAGCTCCGAAAACAGTTTCCCTTACGTTGAATTAACGGGCATTTCACAAGACAACCCTGTACAGAGTGTACGACAGTTTTTGACTGGTGCAGCATTAGCAGAACCATCTCAGATTCTTTATGACCAAGCCTTGGCCTGGTCGGCAACGATTTTAGCCTACCTACCGGGGTTGCTTATTGTATTGATCTTTGTGCTTTGGATTTTGTTTGGAATCTCTTGGAAAAAACAATTTCGTGAACTTCTTTTTTTTGTTACAGCGTTGACTGTAGTCATCTTACTTCCCTTGTGGTTATCCAATCTTCCTGGGTGGTTAGTGCCAAACCAGTGGGGAAACGCAGAATCCTGGGCAGAGTTGTTGAGTGCCGGTCGGGATCGTTTATACGAATGGGTTACGCTTATACCAACCGCTCGTGACTCTCAAATAAAAATCTTGCTTTTGCAAGAAGCGATAGCTCTATTTGGTAGCATATTGTTGGAATTGATTAGTGTTTCTTTCTCGCTAATGCATTTTATTTTGCGAAAAAGGTCAAGTGATAATGTGAATATTCTGAGGGCTTAATTTATCCAATTAATTATAATTTTCTTCTTTTTTATACCTAATGCCTGTAATCATGGGGTTATCAACTTTTGAGTATCCATCATCATGCAGTTCTTCGCCTAGCAAAGAATCGTCAAGTAACTATAGATAACCATAAAAATGGAAATGCGAATCTGTGAATAGAGAAACACATTTTGTCAAAGCCACTGATTCGTTATGAAGCGGGAGGGAATTAGTGATTAGGGTAACTATAAAAGCACAATGTTCCCATAGTGTGACGAACTGAGCGGGGTGCATCCAAGACATAGGATTGCATCCCGTATTATTTCGACAACATTCTACGACCTCTTACAAATTGTTACATTTTATCCCATCATGGCTCCTTTGTTTGGAGAAGGGAAAGTAACAATCTGTAAGAGGTCTTTTTTCTTTTTTGTCTGGCCCAGGGCACCACCGGTTACCTCCGCATTTTGATGAAAGCCAAAATTGACGGAGGTGCTTATGAAAACGATTGACCTGAAAAAGTATTACCATGATCCAGAATTGTACGACGAAAGCAATCTGGTGGTCGTTACCGACGAGGTGGCAGAGGTGATGGACCGTTCCATCATGGAGGAAAAGAGCTTCTATATGCGACGTTATCGCGCAAAAGCGTTTTACTCTTTGGATTATGGAAACGGAATTGAACATTATGTAATATTTCGTGAAGAATCGCCCGAAGAGCTTTACGAAAAAAAACTGACCATGCAGCAACTGAACCATGCGCTTTCAAAACTGCCCGTCAAAGAAGGACAACATATCTATGCCCGATACTTTTTGGGGAAAAGCTGCAAGGAGATCGCAGCCGCAGAAAAGATTTCGACCCGTGCGGTACAGAAGTCTCTGCGCAGCGGGCTGAAAAGGCTTGGGGAAATTTTGAAAAATTTTTTTTGAAAGTGGTTCGCTTTTGGGCGTTTTTTGTAAGTAATAATGAGAGGCAAGTTAAGGCTTCCCCCCAGCTTGCCTCGCGGACCTTGACATATGTATATCCGACATTTCAGCTACATAAAGCCTGTCTGGCCGCAACCCATGGAGCGACGGCCAGCACGGACGAAAACACCGCCAAGATACCACGCCAAAGAGGAGGTGAAATCTCCGGCGATGGTGGAGCGATACGTGTTTGCCGTCACGGTGAGGATGGAATCTCACCAATGCAAGGAAAGGACAGGTAATGATGATACGCCCCTCAGTGCTATCGCAAGACTGCAGAGGGACTGCAAAGTAAGCAGGAAGCGGGAGCGATCCAATCGCCGGGCTGAGATGTCGCCTTTCATCCGGGAAGTAGTGTCGAACAGGATGAATGATTGATCTTAGATACCACGGCGGTCACCTCTTTGTATGGGAATCCGTAAATCATGGTGGCCGCCGTTCATGTGAGATCAAACTGTTTGTATTATATCACATTATGTAAAGGAGGTGGCAGGAACCATGTCTAAACTGGAATCGCCTGCTGAAAAGAAAACAGAGCATGAAATCACCATTGAAGTGGAAAAGGTGGTGCTGCCTCAGGTCGTCAGCATCAAAAAGGCAAGCGAACTGATGGGCCTTCCCGCATACTATCTTCGCCGCCTCTGCAAAGAGGTTCCGGGTCTGGCGTTTCAGTCTGGCGTCAAATGGTATATCAACTTGGGAAAACTGGCAGAATACTACAACAATATCCAAGACAAGAGTTCTTGAACACGATATTGCAAGTTTGTCAAGGCTGTCAACCTCTGAATCGACAGCCTACTTTTTTTTCGCAGTAGGCAGTAAAGTGGAGGTATCAAATCGAACAGGAGGTTGAAGATATGGCATCCGTAAAATTGATGACCCCGCAGAACAAACCCAAGTATTTCAAAATCACCGCCAATGTAATGGTGAACGGGAATCTGGAACGTCGCTATTCGCGCTTCGATTTTGATCCCCAGAAACTACGCACATTGAAATCACGCACTGCTGCCGCTATGGCCGCCGCCGTTGAATTTGAAAAAAGCGAACAGGAAAAGGTGGATCAGGAAGACAGTGACGCAAACAAGAGCTTTGCAGAGGTAGCAGAGGAATACATCTCGGACACCAAGGCTCGCCTGGCCCCTTCGGCTCGCCTTCGCGGTAATTTTGACAGCCGCAAAAACAAGGCGAATACCACCCGGAACAAGGAAAACTATCTTAAACGGATTGTCAGTGTTGCTCCGTGGTTTGCTGAAAAGCCTGTTTCTCAAATCACAAAGGTTGACTACAAAAAGCTGATTGACGAGATCGAAGAAGATGGAACGAAAGTTCAAGAGAAAGCATTTCTGCGCCCCGAAGCAAAGGCTTTCAAGAGGAAGTCTTTTAATAAACTCACAGTTGATTGTGATGTGACTGCCTATACCATGGCAGAGGCTTTCCGGGGCAAAAACGTGACACGCCATTCGGCTGAGGAAATTTCCAAAGCGCTCGGTGTCGGTGTCGATCAGGCGTTTCGGTTTGAATCGACAGAAACAGCATTGGCAGGGAAAACACTGCGGGAATATGCTCTTTTTGCACGACAGGTTTTACAGTTTGCTTCTGACCATTACGGCACCGTTCAGCCAGCTTTCGCCCTTCCTGAAAAAAGATCGCGTCCCCGCTTCGTGGACTGCCTTCATGAGGACGAGGTCAAAACGCTGCTGAATTACCTCCCGAATTGCAATATGACAGAGCAGGCTATCGTTTTGGCTCTCCTCAATACCGGTATGCGGCGCGGAGAACTGGCTGGCCTGACATGGGAGGACCTGGATTTCAAACAATGTACGGTCCATGTTTACAAATCGCTTTTGGTCTTTGATACATATGGCTATCAGCTGACGACCACCAAAGAATCCAATGACCGGTACATTGATGTGGCACCCGAATTCATGGAAGCCATGAAGAAATACTATGATTTCTGGAAATGCCAGAGAAAGCTGATGGGAGCCAGCTGGCAAACCTCCATCGAAAAAAAGCGGTGCAAGTACCCAGATTCGCTCAGGGCGCTGGCAGGAAACAATTTCGTGATCTCCGACGATCATGGTTGGCCGCTCAGCCCGGACAGCTATGCCTCCATCGTCAAAAGAATCGGCGACAAGGCCGGTATCCGCCACCTTCATCCGCATATGTTCCGGCATACCTTTGTCAGCATCCTGATGTCAAATCCTGATATTGGTGTCGCTACGGTGGCAGCAGAAGCAGGCCATGCCCAGCCCAGTACAACCCTGATGATCTACACCCAACAGTACAAAAAGCGGCAAGAATCCATCCGTAATCAGTTGAGCCGTGAACTGTACGGAACCTAAAGAAAGAACGTGCCCACGTCCTCTAAAAACGACGCAGGCACGTTCTTTTTGGTGGGCCAGGCAGGGATTGAACCCGCGACCAATCGGTTATGAGCCGACAGCTCTGACCAGCTGAGCTACTGGCCCACATAACTATATTGAAGAACTCCTAAAACACCATCTCGTAGCCAATCCGTAGCCAAAACGGCATTTTTAGAAGTAACAGCGAAAATAAATGACGTTAAATCGTTGTTTTGGAAGAAAATTTTGGTTAAACTAACAGGTTATGAGCCGCCAGCTCTGACCAACTGAGCTAATGGCCCGCACAGTTTGCTCT
>ERZ1643251.1576-NODE-1576-length-25604-cov-19.290618_pt1 | contig 25604 bp, 25 predicted proteins | sample MGYA00579261_ERZ1643251 | MGnify/ENA primary metagenome ERZ1643251 (study PRJEB29033, sample SAMEA4952267) | chicken gut metagenome | biome: Broiler Chicken; feature: Gastrointestinal Tract; material: Caecum | place: Ireland | collected 2018 | study: Broiler... | reverse complement strand
TTTTTTGCAAAGCATATTTTAAATACCTTCTTTGGATAAATATATATCATATATTTTAAAATTTATCTTTTTATTTTTTAATAAAGATGATATAATTTAAAATAGGTGGTAACATGTATACAAAGGATAAAAGTGAATTTAAAAACAAAATAAAAGGATTAACGGAAGAGGAAGTTATAGAAAAAAGAAAAAAATGTGGTTATAATGAATTAAGTCAAAAAAAGAAAAAAAATATTTTAAATATGATTTTTGAACAATTGAGTGATGCGATGATAATAATATTGTTTGTAGCAGCAATTGTTTCATATTTGTTAGGTGAAAAAGCAGAAGCTATTGTAATTCTTGTAATAATTATAATTAACATTATTATAAGTGTTTTTCAAGAAAAAAAAGCAGAAAATGCTGTTGAATTATTAAAAAGTATGAACGCTCCTAATGTTAAAGTTTTAAGGGATGGAATAAGAAAAATAATATCAGCTAAGGAATTAGTAATTGATGATATTGTATTTATTGAAGATGGTGATATAGTACCAGCTGATTTGAGATTATTAGAAACATCTAGATTACAAATAGCAGAAGCAAGTTTAACAGGAGAATCTGTTCCTGTTTATAAAGATGAAAATATTGTTTTAGATGAGAATACTTTGTTAGGTGATAGAGTTAATATGGCCTATTCATCTACAATTGTTACTTATGGAAGTGGTATGGGTATAGTAGTAGCAATAGGGATGGATACTGAGGTTGGTAAAATAGCCAATATGTTAGAAAATGCAGATGAATTAGATACACCTTTAAAACAAAAATTAAATAAAATAGGTAAAATATTAAGTTTGGTCGGAATTATCATTAGTATAATTGTATTTATAATTGGCTTATTATATGGTAAAGATATCGTTGAGGTATTAATGATTGCAATTTCGCTTGCAATATCAGTTATACCAGAAGGCCTACCAGCTACTGCAACAATTGTTATGGCATTAGGTGTTCAAAGAATGGCTAAAAAAAATGCTTTAATAAGAAAATTACCAGCTGTTGAGACTTTAGGCAGTACTACTGTTATATGTACAGATAAGACTGGAACATTGACTCAAAATAAAATGACTGTTAAAGAGTATGCTTTATATTCCGATTTTATAAATGGCGAAGTAAATATAGGAAAAGTTAAAAACAAAGAACTACTTTATGCTTGCTCATTATGTAATAATGCAACCTTAGAAATAGGTGACCCTACTGAAATAGCTTTATTAGAGTTTGCTAAAAAAAATAATAGATTAGTAAAATATAAAAGAGTTTCTGAAATACCATTTGATTCAATAAGAAAAAGAATGACAACTGTTAATAAAATTAAAAATTATATAGTTTATACAAAAGGAGCTGTAGATACTGTTTTACCACTTTGTAATAAAATTTTAGATGGTAATAAAATAAAAAATTTAACTTATGAAGAGATTGATAAAATTTATGATTTGTGTAACCAAGCTTCTAAAAGGGCAATGCGTGTTTTGGCTTTTGCTTATAAAAATGTTGATGATTTAGAAACTGATTTGGAAAGTGATTTGATTTTTATTGGTGTTGTATGCATGATAGATCCTCCAAGAAATGAAGTAAAAAAAGCCATTGAAACATGTCATAAAGCTGGTATTAAAGTTATTATGATAACAGGTGATCATATAGAGACGGCTTTGGCTATAACAAAACAATTAAATATATATAAAGAAGGCGATTTAGCTATTAGTGGTTTCGATTTAGAAAAAATAAGTGATAAACAATTGGATAAAATTGTATTAAAAACTTCAGTTTTTGCAAGAATTTCTCCAAACGATAAGTTAAGGATTGTAAATTCAATTAAAAGAAATAATAATATAGTTGCTATGACAGGTGATGGAGTAAATGATGCTCCAGCATTAAAATCTGCAGATATCGGAATTTCTATGGGGAAAAGTGGAACTGACGTTGCAAGAGAATCATCTGATATGATTTTATTAGATGATAATTTTAAAACAATAGAGTATGCTATTAAAGAAGGTAGAAGAATATACTCAAATATTCAAAAAGTTATTCAATATTTATTAGCAGGTAATATATCTGAAGTATTAGTCATATTTATTGCTATGATAGCTAATATTGGGACTCCTATTTTAGCTGTACATATTTTAATAATTAATTTAGTAACAGATACTATACCAGCTTTAGCAATTGGTGTTGATCCAGCTCCTTGTGATATTATGGATAAACAACCGATCAAAGTTGGTACTCTATTTGAAAAAGGTTTGATTTTAAGAGTTATCTTTCATGGTATTTTGATTTCTATTATTACATTAATTGCTTATTATATAGGATATCTAGATAGTCCAAAAGAAGGCGTTACAATGGCATTTATAACATTATCTTTATCACAAATTATTCACTCATTAAATCAACATTCTTCTACTATATCGTTTTTTTCAAAAAAACATGCTCGAAATTGGTATTTGTATTTAGCGATGTTTATTTCAACTATTGTACTGTTAATGCTTGTTTTTGTAAAACCTATAGCAAAATTCTTATCTTTACAACAACCTAATTTATTTGAATGGGCTGTAATAATATTATTATCTTTAGTTCCTTTAGTTGTTGTTGAAATATATAAATTAATTAAAAAATTCATCTGATGATGAATTTTAATTTGTATTTTTAATGATAATATGATAAACTTATCTAGTTGGTGATATTATGTTGAAAGTTAATAATTTAAGTTTAAGATTTAATACAAGAACTTTGTTTGAAAATGTTAATTTAGAATTTAATGGTAATAATTGTTATGGGATTATAGGTGCTAATGGAGCAGGGAAGTCCACATTTTTAAAAATATTATCAGGGAGTATTGAGTCTACTACTGGTGAGGTAATAATTGGTAAAGGTGAACGAATATCTGTTTTAAAACAAAATCATAACGAATTTGATGATATGACAGTTATTGATGTCGTTATAATGGGAAATAATAAATTATATCAAATAATGCAAGAAAAAAATAATTTATATATGAAAGAAGACTTCACTAATGAAGATGGAATGAGGGCAGCTATTTTAGAAGAAGAATTTGCTAGTTTAAATGGTTGGCAAGCAGAAAGTGATGCGGCAATTTTATTAAACAGTTTGGGTTTAGATAATAGTAAACATAATTTAATAATGAAGGAATTAAAAGATAGTGATAAGGTAAAAGTATTACTTGCTAGTGCCTTATTTGGAGAGCCTGATATTTTATTATTAGATGAACCTACTAATGGCTTGGATGCTAAAAGTATTATGTGGTTAGAAGAGTTTTTAATTAACTTTAAAAATACAGTTTTGGTAGTATCTCATGATAGACATTTTTTAAATAAAGTTTGTACACATATGTTAGATATTGATTATAATAAAATTACTTTATTTGTAGGTAATTATGATTTTTGGTATCAATCTAGTCAATTAATTCAAAAGCAAATGAAAGAATCTAATAAGAAAAAAGAAGAAAAAATTAAAGAGTTAGAAGATTTTATTAGAAGATTTTCAGCTAATGCTTCTAAATCTAAACAAGCAACATCTAGAAAGAAATCATTAGAAAAGATTGTTTTAGATGAAATTAAACCATCTAGTAGAAAATATCCTTACATCAATTTTGATTTTGATAAAAATGTTGGTAAAGAAGTTATTACTTTAGAAAATATAAATTATAAAGATATTATTAAAAATTTAAATTTAACTATTAGACCAAATGATAAAATAGCTTTAATAGGAAATAATGAAATAGCTAAAACAGCTTTATTAGACATAATAAGTGGTAATTTAAAACCTGATAGTGGAACTATTAAAATAGGTGGTAATGTAAAATTAAGTTATTTTAAGAAAAACCATGATGAATATTTTAATGATTTAAATATGGTTGATTGGTTAAAACAATATAGTGATAATAAAGATGATAGTTATGTAAGAGGTTTTTTAGGTAGAATGTTATTTTCTGGAGAAGAAGTTTTAAAAAAAGTTAATGTTTTATCAGGTGGAGAAAAAGTTAGATGTATGTTTAGTAAAATGATGTTAGAAAGATCAAATGTGTTATTATTTAATGAGCCTACTAATCATTTAGATATTGAGTCTATTACATCATTAAATGAGGGATTAAATAGATTTATGGGTGTTTTAATATTTTCAACTTTTGACCAAGAATTAATTGAAACAGTAAGTAATAGATTAATTGAAATAAGATCTGATGGGACATATAAAGATAAACAGATAACTTATCAAGAGTATATTGAAAAATATGGAATAGGAGAATAATTACGCGAACAATTGACATTAGTAGTTTAAATTTTAAAGATCTTGATTTAATTAGTGATATTGGAAAAGAAGCTGATATTTTTTCTGATTATGAAACTGTATACAAAATATATAAAAATAATGATATAGATTTAGAACTAAAAAATATGAAATTAGAAATTTTGTCAGTCCTTTCTATGGAAGGTCTGGTATGTCCAAAGCAAAAAATAATTAGCAGTCAATTAGCAGGATATACTATGGATTATATTGATGGAAGTTATATTACTAGCTTAAATTTAACTAAATTAGAATTAATAGAATTGTTTAAAACAATATCAAGATTATTAAAATATTATCATAGAAGTGGTATAGTGTTAGCGGATATTAATTTATCAAATATTTTAATAAAATCGCCACAAGAAGTTTATTTTTGTGATGTTGATAGTTGTAAAATAATGGATTTATCTCATGATAGTATTCCATTTTTAGCCAATCATTTTTTAACTCAGTTCGGAATAGATGCAAAAAATATAAAAGTGGATGAAAATTTTGATAATTTATGTGTATTTTTAATTTTCTTATATGTTATTTTAGATAAAAAAAATATTTTATCTTTATCTAATTATAAATTAGATAAAAAATTAGAAGAAAAGGGATTTGAAAAACAAAAAGTATTTATTAAACAATTTAGAAGTAAATTAATTGAAGTTCCATATATTGAGGAAATATTATGAAAGTGAATAAAGAAGAAAAATTAATTGATTATTTAAAACAATTCAAAAATTATAAAACATTACTCAAAAATGGTAGTGTTTTAGTAAATGATAAAATAATTACTAGATATGATTATATGTTAGAAGTAAATGACGAAGTTACTATTAATAAATATAATAAATCAAAAGATATCAAGATTATTTATGAAGATAAAGAGATTATAGTAGTAGATAAACCATATAATTTGTTAACTATATCAAATGGTAGAGGAATTTCTTTATATAATTTAGTGAGCGAATATGTTAAAAAGAACAATAAAAATAACAAAATATTTATTGTTCATAGGTTAGACAAAGATACTTCTGGATTAATTGTATTTGCTAAAAATATAAAAACCAAAAATTATTTACAAAATAACTGGAATAAAGTTGAAAGAAGATATTTAGCTTTAGTAAATGGTATTACTAAAGATTGTGATATATTAAAAAATTATTTACAAGAAAATAAAAACCATTTTGTTTATGTATCTAATACTGGTGCTTTAGCTATTACAGAATATAAGAAAATAAAAGAAATTAATAAAAATTCACTATTAGATATAAATATTAAAACTGGTAAAAAAAATCAAATAAGAGTACAATTAAGTCATATTGGGCATCCAATTTTAGGGGATAAAAAATATTGTAATAGTGATTACAAAAGATTATGTTTGCATGCATATAAGTTAGTTATTATTTTAAATAATAAAGAAATGGTTTTTGAAAGTAGGGAAGATTTATGGATGTAATAAATATTACTGAAAAAATGTTGATGAATGGTTTAGAAGATGGAGAGTATTATCAAGATGGCCAAATAATTACTAATAATTATGATGCAAAAAGTATGTGTTTAGTAAGAACTACTGATGTTTTTCCTAGTGATGGTTGTATCAGAAGCATGGCAAATTCAAATACATTATTGAAAACTTCATCAATGTTGTTAGGTGAAGCTTTAAATAATACTGATTTAAAAGATAAATGTCAAATTATGTATTATGGATATCGTTCGACTGTTCATTTTAGTATGAATGGGTTAGTAAGTAATCATGCTTACGGTAATTTTTCTAATCGTAATTTTATAATTATTGAACCTTTCTTTCATCATATCCAAGATTATATTATTTCTTTAAGAGTGGAAGATACTTATTTTAAAGATTTTGTTTCATTATCAGATGAAGCTTGTGTGATTTTATCAAAAGATAAGTTGGAAGAAATAAAAAATAAGGCTGATTATCAAGATTTTTTATTTAGCCATAAATTGTTTGTGTATGATTTTAAAGAAGAAGAAAAAAAGAAATTATTTTCTAATAACTCTTTAGAATTGGAAAATTATAATTCATTTTTTGAACAAAGATTAGTTAATTGCGTTTTAGAAAATTTAGGTTATCCACATTTTAATATAGGTAGTAATGGTTATGTAGATAATAATAAATCAGTTGATTATATGAATAGTTTTGTAGAAAAATTTAGAAAAGAAATGAAAATTGGAAATGAGCGTCATTTTAACAGCGAATTACATATGTTAGATAGCAAACAAAATAGTTTAAATTTAAAAACAAGTGATATAAATTATTATCGCTATATTGTAATAAATTCTGGGATAAATAATGAACAATTACTTTCATATATTAAATATTTTGAGTATAATGGTAATTATGATTCGTTTAAGTATTCTAATCTTTTATTTGATGAAGATGGTAATATAATTATGAAAGAAGAAATATTAGAAAAAATAAAAGAATTTATAAATAAAATTGGAATACAAAAATTGCTTTATTTAACTGAAGAATATAATAACTTATATATGATGCAAGAACAAAAGATAAAAAGATGATTATTTATCTTTTTTTTGATATAATTTAATAGGTGAGAATATGAAAAAAATAACCAAAAAAATAATAAACAAAATATCTAAAATTGATATTGATTATAAAAAAGAAAGAGTTTTAAAAAAAATAATTTCAAATGATAAAAATATAAAATATATTGATACATTTATATTGGTTAATGATCATAATGTTAAAATAAGACTGTTTATTCCTAAGGTAATTAATCAAACTATTATTTATTTTCATGGTGGTGGTTTTGTTACAGGAGATATTCATACATATAGTAAGACATGTTATGATTTAGCTAATAATACTAATTCATTGGTTATTTCAGTTAACTATCGTTTAGCGCCAGAATATCCTTTTCCCAATGGATTAATAGATTGCTATAACGTTACAAAATATTTATATAGCAGTGATAGTTTTTTAGATAATAAAAGTATAATTATAATGGGTGATAGTGCTGGAGGTAATCTTGCTAGTGTAGTATCTATTTTAGCAAGTGAAAAAAAAGAATTTAAAATTAAAAAACAAATTTTACTTTATCCGCTTACTTATCATATTCATGATGAAAATAGTATTTTTAATTCGGTTAAAGAAAATGGTAATGATTATATTTTAACTAATAAAAGAATTAATGATTATTTAAATTTATATGTTAAAGATAAAAAATATTTAAAAAACAAATATGTATCACCATTAAATGCTGATAATTTAAATAATCAACCTGAAACTTTAATAATAACTGCTAGTCTAGATCCTTTAAGAGATGAAGGAGAAGCTTATGGAAATAAGTTAATAAAATTTAATAATAAAGTTAAAATGTATCGAATTGATAATATACATGGCTTTTTCACCTTACCAATTTACAAAAAAGCAATAAATGAATGTTATAGTTATATAAATGAATTTTTAGGGGGTGGTATACTTGAAGACAAAGTGGTTTAAATTAGATAATGCTGCTAAAATATTTCCACCTATAAGTAATAAAAATGATCCTAAAGTATTTAGGTTTACTTGTATTTTGAAAGAAAAAATAGATCAAAATATTTTACAAGAATCAGTTAATGAATCATTAATTTTTTTTCCAAATTTTAAATCAATATTAAAAAAAGGATTTTTTTGGCATTATTTAGAAACAACTAATCTAAATCCGATTGTAAAAGAAGAAAAAAAAGATATATGTAGTTCTATTTATAATAAAAATAAGAAAAAATTATTATTTAGGGTAAATTATTATAAAAATAGAATTAATCTAGAAGTATATCATGCTTTAACAGATGGAACAGGAGCTTTAGAATTTTTAAAAACGATTGTATATATATATGTTAGTAAAAAATATAATATTGAAGAATTTAGTTTTGATTATGATGCGTCATTAAATGAGAAAAGTAGTGATAGTTTTAATAAATATTATAAATTTCAATTAAATAAAATAGAAAAATCAAATAAAGTATATCAAATTAAAGGGGATAAATTAAATAAAATTAATGTTATAAATGGTTGTATGAATACTAATGATTTAATCTCTTTAGCACATAAATATAATACCACATTAACCTGTTAAATTGTAAGCATTTACATTTTAGCTATTAAAGAAAATATGGATTTAAAAGATGAAAATAAATTTATTGAAATTGATGTTCCAGTAAATTTAAGAAAATATTTTAAATCACAAACTGCAAGAAATTTTTTTAGTGTTATTAAATTAAAATATAAAGGATCTAATAATTTAGAAGATATAATAAAATATGTTGATAGAAATTTAAAAGATGAACTGAAAAAAGATAATTTATTTAAAACAATGAATAAATATGCTAATTTTGAACATGACTTTTTAATTAGATTAATTCCTTTATTTATCAAAAATTTTATTTTAAAAATAATAATGAGGTATATTAAATCAACTTCAACTGTTACTAATTTAGGAATAATTAAAGTTGATGATTTAATTAAAGATTATATTGATAGTTTTGAAGTATATGTGAGTACTGATAAAATGCAAATATCAATGTGTTCTTATTTAGATAAACTAAATATATCATTTACATCAATTTTTGATAATATGGACATTATTAAAAACTTTTATCGTAAATTAAGTTCTTTTAGTATAGATATAATAATAACAACTAATAAGATGGGTGGTAAAAATGAGAATATGCAAAAAATGTAATTTAAAAATTAAAACTGATTCTGATATATGTCCTTTATGTCAAAATAAATTAATTGGTAAAAAAGAAGAAAATGTTTTTCCCCTCATTCCTAATATTTATAAAAAATATTTTACTTTTTTTAAAATATTGTTGTTTATAAGTTTTATTATATCTTTATTATGTATAACGGTTGATTTAATGATTAATAAATATCATTTTAGCTTATTTGTTATATTAGGATTTATTTGTTTATTTATTATATTAAAAACTGCCTTTAATAATAAAGAGAGCATATTTAAATCTATTTTAAGTCAGTTAGTTATTTTAAGTTGTTTATCTATTTTATGGGATTATTTTACGGGATTTCATCATTGGTCGATTACTTATGTTATACCTATTTTATGTATTATTTGTAGTATTAATTTAGCAATTCTTTCTATAGTGTTAAAAGATTATTTAGAACAAGAAATATTTTATTTTATATGTACTATTTTAATTGGTATTATACCGCTATTATTTATAGTTATTGATATACCTAATAAAATACCTTCTGTTATATCAGTTTTATTCAATTTAATCTGTTTTATAACTTTATTAATATTTAAATTTAAAGATGTCAAAGAAGAATTAAAAAGAAGGATGCATATTTAATGCATATTTAATTTACATTCTTCTTTTTTTTTGATAAAATTAATATTGGGGTACATAGGGTAAATTTAGAAAGAAGGTGTACTTTGAAACAAGATACTTTACTAAATTTATTTGAAGGAAATGCAATAAGAAGCATATGGAATAGTGAAAAGGAAGAATATTATTTTAGCATTATAGATGTAATAAATGTATTAACCGAAAGTAGAGAACCAAAACGATATTGGACAGATTTAAAAAGAAAATTAATTGATGAAGGTAGCCAACTGTACGAAAATATCGTACAGTTGAAAATGAAAGCTAAAGATGGAAAAATGAGAAAAACGGATGTTTTGGATACAAAAGGAATATTGAGACTTATTGAATCAATTCCTTCGCCAAAAGCCGAACCTTTTAAATTATGGTTAGCATCTCTTGGAAATGATCGAATAAATGAAGCATTTGACCCTGAAATTGCAATTAATCGAGCAGTTGATTTTTATAAAAAAAGAGGATATGATGATAAATGGATTAAAGTGCGACTTAACGGTATTGTTGATCGACATAAATTAACAGACACTTGGAAGGAAAGTGGAATAACGAAAGATTATGAATTTGCTATTCTTACTAATGAGATATACAAAGAATGGTCTGGAATGAAAGCTAATGAGTATAAACAATATAAAGGGTTAAGAAAAGAATCTTTAAGAGATAATATGACTGATATTGAAGTTGCTCTTGCGAATTTAGGTGAAATTGCAACAAGAGAACTTACTAAGGAATATAAACCATACGGTTTGAAAGAAAATAAAAAAATAGCAAAAAAAGGTGGTAGCATTGCCAAAAATACTCGTAACAATTTAGAAAAAGAATTAAATAAAAATATTGTAACTAATGAAAATAAGTTAAATTATCAATATATAAATCAGATTGAAGAGGTGTAATATGACATATTTAGATTATTCTGCTACGACACCTACCAATGAAGATGTTTTAAATACATTTGTAGAGGTTAGCAGAAAATATATTGGGAATCCCAATTCATTACATAAGCTAGGTGTGGAAGCTAATGAAATTATTGAAGCTTCTACTAGGCAAATAAGTAATTTATTAAACATTAAAGAATGTGAGATAATTTATACAAGCGGCGCTTCAGAGTCAAATAATACCGCTATTAAAGGAATCGCATTAAAATATCAAAATAGGGGTAAACATATAATTACAACAGAGTTTGAGCATTCTTCGATATATGGGCCTTTAACATATCTACAAAAACAAGGGTTTAAAGTTGATTTTGTTAAAACTGATGAATTTGGTAGGGTTGATATCAAAAACTTAAAAGAACTAATTACTGATGAAACTATTTTAGTAAGCATCGGTTATATTAATAGTGAAATTGGTATAATACAGCCTATAGATGAAATAGGTAAATTATTAAAATCTTATCCTAAATGTTATTTTCATGTTGATATGACTCAAGCTTTAGGAAAAATAAAAATTGATTTAACTAATGTTGACTTAGCTAGTTTTTCAGCTCACAAAATATATGGTGTTAAAGGAATAGGTTTACTATATAAAAAAGAAAATATTTCTTTAGAACCATTAGTTCATGGGGGAAAAAGTACAACTGTTTATAGAAGTGGGACACCAGCAACAGGACTAATTGTATCTTTTGCTAAAGCAATGCGTTTAATATTAGAAAATTTAGATCAAAAATATGAATATATATCTAAATTAAATAAGATGATAAAAGATGGGTTAAATTATGATAATGTTTATATAAATAGCAATGATTATTGCATACCTAATATCTTAAATATAAGTGTATTAGGAGTTAAGCCTGAAACAATGTTACACGCTTTAGAAAAATATGATATTTATATTTCAACTCAAACAGCGTGTTCAACTGGAACTATTTCTAAATCAGTTTATGCTTTAACAAAAGATGAAGATAGAGCTAAATCAAGTCTTAGAATTAGTATATCGCACTTAACTAAAGAAAGTGATATAAAATATTTTTTAGAAAAATTTGATATTTGTTATAAGGAGTTAGTATGAGAGTAGATAAAAATAATTATTATTTAGATATTGCTGAGTCAGTTTTAGAAAGATCAACTTGTGCTAGAAGGGCATTTGGAGCAGTTATTGTTAAGAATGATGAAATTATATCAACTGGTTATAATGGTGCTCCAAGAGGTAGAAAAAATTGTACTGATTTAGGTTATTGTATGCGTGAAAAATTAGAAATACCACGTGGCGAAAGATATGAAATGTGTAGAAGCGTTCATGCTGAACAAAACGCTATTATAAGTGCCGCTAGAAAAGATATAATAAAAGCAACTTTATATTTAGTAGGTAAAGAGGTAAGTACAGGTGAATATGTTAAAAATGCTATGCCTTGTATGTTTTGTAAAAGATTTATAATTAATGCGGGAATTAAAAAAGTAGTTGTTAGAAAGACAAAAGATGAATATACCGAAGTAGATGTTGACAATTTTATTAAAAATGATGATAGTCTAGAAGGGGTGTTTGGTTATTAAACTAATTAGAATAAGTGCCGTATGGTGCCCAGCATGTTTAATTATGAGATCTAGAATGCAAGAAATAGAAAAAAGATTTCCTAATTTTGAACATATAGAATATGATTATGATTTAGATGAAGATATTATAAGTAAATATAAAGTAGGTGACATTTTACCAGTATTTATTTTATTAGATGGGGATAAAGAAGTAACAAGATTAGTAGGCGAAAAATCAGTTGAAGAAATTGAAAACAAATTGAGGTGCTTTGAATGAAAAAAATAATATTCTTGTTAACTTTATTATTATTTATACCAAAAGTAAATGCCTTAGATATTCATTTATTTTATTCAGAACTATGTAGTACTTGTGAAGAAGAAATAGAATTTTTAGAAGAATACAAAAAAGAAGCAAATATAAATATTATTTATTATGAAACTACTAAAAATAAAGAAAATGATGAATTATTAACTAATGTTAGAAAAGCTTTAAATAATAATGACAAAACTATTCCATATACTGTTATAGGAACAACTGGAATTACTGGTTTTAATGAAACTGTTAAAAACCAAATAAAAGCTGCTTATGAATATTATACTGATGAATTTGTTGACATTGTTGAAGTTGTAAAAAATGATTTAGATGTAGATTATGAAATAATTCCACCAGAAGGAGAATATAATGTTCCAATATTAGGTAATATAGATCCTAAAGATGTATCATTACCATTAGTTGCAGTTATAATAGGTTTTATTGATGGGTTTAACCCTTGTGCAATGTGGGTTTTATTATTTCTATTATCAATAATAGTTACCATGAAAGATAGAAAGAAAATGTGGACTATTGGTTTAACATTTTTAATAACATCTGCTTTAGTTTATTTAGCATTTATGTTAGCATGGTTACAAGTTGCTATAACTTTATCACAAATAGTATGGGTAAGATTTATAATAGCTTTAATAGCTTTATTAGGTGGAGCTATCAATTTAACAAGTTATTATAAGGAAAGAAAAAAAGATAATGGATGTGCAGTTGTAGATAAAGAACAAAGAAAATCAATATCAAAAAGAATTAATAAAATAGTAAAACAAATAGACAATAAAAAAACTTTTTATTTAGCTATATTAGGAGTTATGGGATTGGCTGTTTCAGTTAACTTAATTGAACTCGCTTGTTCTTCAGGATTACCTTTAATATTTACTCAAATATTAGCTATCAATAATTTGAATAGTTTACAATATTTAATCTATATTTTAATTTATGTTTTATTTTTCTTAATTGATGATATTGTCATATTTGCAATTGCTATGAAAACATTAAAATTAACAGGTATATCAACTAAATATAATAAATTATCACATTTAATAGGTGGTATATTGATGTTATTAATTGGTATTTTAATGATTTTTAAACCAGAATGGTTGATGTTTAATTTTTAAACATCTTTTTTTATGCTATTGCTTTAAAAAAACATAAATAAAAAACAAGTTTTTGATAAAAAGGCAAAATGCCCCTTTCCCCATGAGTATGTTTACTCCTAATAATGATAGACAAGAAAAGAAAAATAAGGTTATAGATAAATTGTTAGAATTCTTTGATAAATTCTTTAGTATATCTAACAACAAATTCTAATTTAGTGGTATAACACATATAAATAATAGAGTGTGTTTCATTTTTAAAATGGAATATGCTCTTTTTTTCATGGAGGTAACAATGAAGAAATCTAAGTTAAGAGGCTATATATATGATCTAGAACATAAAAACAAGAATTTTTCTTTTAATAAGACTATAAGAATACTGGATATAAGTAATATGATTTATATTGATATGATAAAAAATATTGAGTTTAAAGAGATATCAGATTATAAAAAATCTAAGTACATGTTTAAAGAAATATCAGAAGAACTTGAAGTAGTTAATGATTTGTTAAGTAAAGAAAAAACTCTTATGGCTGTATGCTTATTAAGAAATGTTTTTGAAGAAATAATGTATATAATCGCTACAACCATAGAAACAGTTGATATAGATATAATGACTAAAGCTAGCTATTTTTATAAAATAGTGGCTGATCATTGCGATGAATTGTTATATAGTTATACTTCTGAAGATATAAAAGATTATATGGTTATATGTCTAAGATTACACATGTAACTAATGTTAAAGAAGCAACCAGTTATTTAGTTGGTAATAAACAAATAAAGAAATACATTAATAATGAGATTAAATTTATAGAATTAATAATTGAGAATATTTATTTAGAATTTATTAACAAAAAATTAGGATTGGATAATAGCATGTGTGATAATATTATGATTATTTCAAGTTATGTTGATTTAATAAATGTAATATATTTTACTGCCAACTCTACTGGAGAACATAAAAGAATAGAATTATATTTTTATGGAGAAAAAAATCAAAAATACTTAAATGAAAAAAGAGAACAAATGATACAAGAATTTAAAGAACTTCAAAACTCTAATGCAAAAATAACAAAAACAGTAAATAAGATATCAAAGGAATTGGAGAAACAAATAGAAGAAAGAAATTACACAGAAATGGTAAATAATATTCTTAATAAAAGAATATAGATTGATTTAAGACCACTTATTTGACAAAAAAACTGAAAAATGATATAATTTCAGTGTAATTGTCAAAGAAAGAAAAGGGATTAATATGAAAAAAGAGGAGAAAATCAATTATAAAATTGATAGAGATGTACTTAAAAATTATGTGGAGGCTATTAATTCAATAAAAGAACCTATGAGCCGAATTAAGGATCAACTTAATCAACTATCTAAGCCAATGCAAGAACAACTAAAAAGCATTAATACTATGTCTAATGCGATTAAGAAACTATCAATCAAATTTCCAAATGAACAATCAAAAATATTTACTGACACTATAAAACAGATAATGAATGTCAATAATGGCATGCTTTCTACAAGAATGATAGAACCACTAAATATAAGTAGACAATATCTATCAATTATGGAAAGCAATAACGATATTGAAAAAGTGTCAAGAGGTATTTATCTTTCACCAAGTGCTTTTGAGGATAGTTATTTCTCGTTTCAACAAAAATATAAAAAGGCTATTTTCTCACATATGAATGCTCTATACTTTTATGGTATGACTGAGGAATTTCCATATAACTATACGGTAACTGTGCCTCAAAGTTATCATGTTGATACAGTAAATGAAAAATGTAATGTATTTTATGTGTCTGAATACATTTATGAACTTGGAGTTGTAGAAATAGAAACTCCAAATGGAAATAAAGTGAGAGCTTACGATAAGGAAAGATGTATTTGTGACATCATAAGATCAAAGGGAAGAATGGATTCTGAACAGGTTAAGAAGACAATTAAACAATACATACAATGCAAAGATAAGGATATAGCAAAACTATCTGAATATTCGAAAAAAATGGGTATAAACGATAAAGTGATGGAAATGGTAGGTGGATCATACTATGAGTAATTCAGCGCAAGCAGTTAAGGATAAGTTAAAAAATATTTCTAAAGAAAAAAATGTGGATTTCAATTCTGTAATGAGATTTTATATGTATGATAGATTTATTGAGCGTTTATCAAAAAGTAAATATAGAGATAATTTTATTTTAAAAGGTGGTTTCTATCTAAGTAATCTATTTGGAATTGATAATAGAAGTACTATGGATATAGATACAGCAATCAGAAAAGCAGAATTCACTGAAGAAAATCTCATTAATATGATAAATGAAATTATAAGTATCGATATAGATGATAATGTGAAATTTAAAATCGAAAAAACCGAACCAATTCGTGATGAGGATGAGTATGGTGGATTAAGAATTACTATTAATTTTATGTTAGAAAATATTAAGGATAATTTTCATATTGATTTAGCAACTGGGGATCCAATATATCCAGGACCTGATAATTATAGATATGAGTCTTTAATAGGCGATGAAGTTTATAAGGTTTGGTCATATAATCTTGAAACAGTTCTTGCTGAAAAAATAGAAACAATTCTTAGTAAACTTGAAACGAGTAGTAGAATGAAAGATTATTATGATATTTATTTAATATACAAGTTTAAGTTTGATAAAATAAATAAAGAAAAATTTAGGGGAGCTGTTGAAAAGACATTTAGAAAAAGAGATTTTAATGCTGATCTAATAACAAACTTGAATATTGTTAAAGAAAGCAGAGTTTTAAAAGATAAATGGATAAGCTATTCAAGAAAAAATAGTTATGCTAGAAATGTTGAATTTGAAGAAACATTAGAATGTCTTGAACAATTTATTGATATAATAGTTCCGGTTGCAGTATAGGATGTAATATGAAAAAGAAAAAAATAGAAAAACCAAAAGTATTTATTTCATATGCATGGTCTTCGAAAGAATATGATGAAAAAGTTATTAGTTTTGCTTCTAGATTAATGGGAGATGGAATAGAAGTTTTACTTGACAAATGGAATATTGATCCAGGGGCTGACACTGTCAATTTTATGGAAAAGTGCGTTAAAGATGAATCGGTAAACTATGTTCTAATGCTACTTGATAAAAAATATGTAGATAAGGCAGATGGAAGAAAAGGCGGAGTAGGAATAGAAACTCAAATTATATCAAATGAGGTATATAATGATGTTGAACAAAATAAGTTCATACCAATAATTTTTGAAAGAGACTCAGATGGGAAAGTATATGTTCCTGTATATCTAAAGGCCAGATTTTACTATGATTTGACCAAGGAAAATGCAGAAGAAGAATATGTTAATCTTGTAAAAAATATTTATGGAGAAGAAGTCTATAAAAAGCCAGAGCTTGGAACAAAACCTTCGTGGGTTGAATCAGAAACTAAGGTGTCTCCCCTGAAATTCAGAATAATTAATTCAAATAATCAAAAGGAATTATTAGATGATTTATTAACAGAAATAAAAACTTATGAAATAGATGATAATATTAATGTAAATGAAGATATAATTAACAATTTTCAAAATGTGACAAAATTAAGAGATTGTCTTGTTGACATATTTCTTAAATATAATTCCAATAGATACTTTTTAGATGATATATTTGATTTTTACGAAGATTTGAAAACATGGAACCAAAGTAATAGTTCTCTAAAAAATGAAATATGGGATTCTTTTGTTCATGAGACTTTTATTTATTTAATTGCAGTACTATTTAAAAGTAGAAAATACAAAATTATAAATACAATTATAACTAAAAGTTACTTTGAAAGAAGAGCGTGTGTCAGTTGCTGTAAGTATTTTTACAGTTATGATTATTCTATAATAGAAAAAGCAAAAAGTGAAATTGATAATAAAAATTATTTTTCTCCTGTTGCACAATTATGGATAGAAAATCTTTATGAACCACATATATCGAAAAACGATTTCGTTTTTGCAGATTTACTGGTGTATAATTTAACTATTATGCTTTTAAATGAAAGCTGGTATTGGTTTCCAGTAACTTATGTATATAGTGGAGGGCTTTATTATGGTAGTTGTCTGGCAGATTTTTCTGTTAAAATGAAGTCACAATATGAACTAAAAAAATATGCGCCATTATTTGGAACAAATTCTGAAGATGATATAAAAAAAATGTTTGAAAAAATGAACGAGTTTACTAAAAACAGACAAGATAGATATAGATATTCTAATTCCTTTGATTGTGCAGAAGTGATATTAGACTTTGTAAAATTAGATGAAATTGGTAAGTTTAAATAAAAAAGTGCTTTATAGCACCTTAAGACTAATATAATTTAGTCTTTTTCTTTTGAATTATTATCTATATTGATTAAGGATTTAAGAAATTCAATATCGATATCAAAGTATTTAATAACATCATTAGTTGGAACACAGTGAGCTGGTATGAATTTATCTGGATACTTTTTTCTAAATTCAAGTTCTATACATCTTCTAATTTTACTAGCAGTAGAAGAGGATACATTAGCAATTTTCATAATATCTTGATTTGAACACCATGGAGTAGCTAATATGTTTAATATTTCTTTAGTTTTCATACAAATACCTCCTTTCAAAAGGTATTGTATTAATCACTTATTATAAGAAAAAAGTCAAGTGTTTTAGGTATAAAATGTAGTACCTAAAATGTCATAAATGACATACATAGTAGAAAATTACAACTTAATTTTAATAATAATTTTAGGGCTCCATTAAGGTGCTAATATTCTTTAAATTTAATACAAAACATACTTTTTCTAAGACAAAAAATGCTTTGTTAAAAAAATGACATTTTGCTAAATTTATGAACAAATGTACTATACCCCATATGAAGATACATGAGAATAAACTTGTTTATTATGTTCAACTGTATAATATTGAATCTTATAATTCTAACGTGAAAAACTTAATTTTTATTAAGAAAAGGACTTATATAGGTCGGCCTTTTTTCTGACAGTTGAAATTTGTAAATGTTATTATATATTAGTTTTAGAAAGTTTGCAAGTTAGGTTGCGGACGCAGTCTGCCGTATGATATAATTAATTAGGTGGTTTTATGAATTATCAATTAGAATTAGAAAAAATAATAAATAATTTAGAATGTAAAAAAACATTGTTACTACATAGTTGTTGTGCACCTTGTAGTAGTTATGTAATAACTTATTTAAAAGATTATTTTGATATTACCATTCTTTACTATAATCCTAATATCGAACCAATAGAGGAATATAATAAAAGAAAAGAAGAACAAATTAGATTATGTAAATTATTTAATATTAAAGTATTGAATTGTGATTATGATAATGATTTATTTCACGAAACTGTATTAGGGTTAGAAAATTGTAAAGAAGGTGGAAGTAGGTGTTTTAAATGTTATGAATTAAGACTAAGAAAAACTGCTTCACTAGCTTCAAATTATGATTTTTTTGGAACAACTTTAACAGTAAGCCCATTTAAAAATAGTAATAAATTAAATGAAATAGGTTTAAGTTTGGAAAAAGAGTATAATGTAAAGTATTTGGTAAGTGATTTTAAGAAAAAAGAAGGGTATAAAAAAAGTATTATATTATCTAAGGAATATAACTTATATAGGCAAGATTTTTGTGGTTGTATATATAGTAAAAGAGATAAAATAATAGATTAAATCATATACTTATTATAGAAAATATGATAAAATGAATAAGGTGATTTAATATGATAGATATAATAATTTTAGGAATAATCCAAGGAATAGCTGAATTTTTACCAATTTCTTCATCAGCTCATCTAATTATATTTAGAGATATATTTGGAATAGGTACAAATATTGGAAGCAATATTGAACTTACTTTTGACTTGGCATTACATTTTGGGACATTGTTAGCTATTATAATATTTTTCTTTAATGATCTATTTAAAATATTAATGGAAGGATTAACTAAAGGAGTTAAAACTAAAGATGGTAAATTATTTTGGTATTTAATTTTAGCTACTATTCCAGCTGGTATAGTGGGAGTTTTATTTGAAGATATATTTGATTCTTTTTTCAGAAAACAATTATGGTTAATTGCTATTGCTTTAATTGTTATGGGTATTATAATTTATTTAGTTGATAAAAAATCAAAAATATCTATAAACATTAAAGAAATGAAATGGTATCAAGCTTTAATAGTTGGATGTGCTCAAGTATTTGCTTTAATTCCAGGTTTTTCTAGAAGTGGTACAACAATTACAGCTAGCCGTGCTTTAGGATTAAATAGGGAAGACAGCGCTAAATTTTCATTTTATTTATCTGTACCAGTTGTAGCCGGGGCATCTTTATTAAGTTTATTTAAGGATGATACATTAGCAATTATATTAGATAACTTGATGGTATTTGGTATAGGAATATTAGTTTCCTTTATAATTGGTTTGTTATGTATTTCATTTTTATTAAAGTATATTAAGAAAAATGACTTTAAAATATTTATGATTTATAGAATTATAATTGGTATTTTAATATTATTTATTTTATGGCAACGATAGTTGCTTTTTTTTAATAAAAAAATTAAGGATAAATCCTTAATTTGCTTTATTTATTAAATCATTTAAAGTTAGTGGAGTTGTTGTTTGCTTGTTTGTTACTGGCTCTTGAACTGTGCTGGGTGCCTGATTTATATTAGAACTAGGTATTGGGGTTACATTATTACTAGTATTTTGATAATTTGTTTGTGAACTAGTAGCTTGTTTTATTTCTGAATAATTATTTGTTTCAAATTCTTCACCATTTGCATTTGTATTAGCAAGAACTGTGTTATTTAAAGCACTTTTTAAACCATATGCTTTAGAACCTTTTTCGTCATCTTCTAGTTCAATTAATTTTAATACTTCTTCAACTGTAGTTAAGCCCATTAGTACTTTTTCTAATCCATCTTCTAACATTGTGTTAACACCAGATTGATAAACTAAATCTCTTAATTTATCTCTTCTCATACCAGCGCTTATAGCATCTCTAATTTCTTGATTGAATAACAATACTTCATGTATTGCAATACGCCCAGAATATCCATTACCACAAATTTCACAACCAACAGGCGCATATATCTCATCTACATCTTTGTTTAGAACTGCTTTGAATAGTTCCTTTTCATATTCATTGGTTTTTCTTAGTTTACGGCAATGGGGACATAATTTTCTAGCTAATACTTGAGAAATTACACCTTCTAATGAACTAGCCAATAAATATCTTTCAACTTCCATATCAAGTAAACGTTCAATAGTGTTTAAAGAATTATTAGTATGGATTGTAGATAGAACCAAATGTCCAGTAATAGATGCACGTACTGCGATTTTTGCTGTTTCAGTATCACGTATTTCTCCAATCATTATAACATTTGGGTCTTGACGTAAAATAGAACGTAGAGCAGCAGCAAATGTAAGACCTATTTCACTGTTTGTCTGAATTTGGTTAACTCCTTCTATATTCATTTCAACTGGATCTTCGACAGTAACTACATTAGCAGCTTCAGTGTTTAATCTTTGTAAAATTGAGTAAACTGTAGTAGACTTACCTGTACCAGTAGCACCTGTAACTAAAATTATTCCGTTTGGTTCATTAATCATTTTAAGAACCTTTTTGTAATTTGCATCACTAAAACCTAAATTTTCTACACCGGCTAAACTCATTGAATAATCTAAAATACGAATAACAATTTTTTCACCTTTATTAGTAGGAATGCATGATACACGAAGATCTAGATTAACATCTTGAAGTGTAGCTTTAATAGCACCATCTTGAGGTAATCTTGATTCAGTAATATTCATTCCTGAAATGATTTTTATTCTAGTTATAAGATTTTTTTTAATTCCATTTGGGACACTAGCATAATTGTGCAAGATTCCATCGATTCTAATTCGAATATGCATTTCTTCATCTAATGGATCAAAATGTATATCTGATGCTCCTCTTTTAGACGCATCAACTAATATTTCGTTTACTATTTCTACAACAGGCATTTTTTCAAAATCAAATTGTCTAATCACAAAATCATCCCCTTTTTTTATTTTGCACTAGTTTTTATGCTAAAATTATTATATAATATAATTAGACTAAATTCAAGATAAACGGAGGAGATTATGAAAAAAAGTAATAAAAATGGGTTTATATTAGCTGAAACGATTGCTATTTCTGTAGTTATTATGACTAGTTTAGTTATCATTTATACGCAGTTTAGAATAGTAAGTAACAGTTATTTTAAAACTTTTAATTATAATAGTGTAAATAATTTGTATTTAACGAATAATGTTAAAGAATTTATTAAAACTCAATCAATTGATGAATTAAAAAAAATGTTAGATAATGCTGATTATGTTGATCTTACATCTTGCTCTTATTTTACTGAGTATATTTATTGTGAAGCTTTATTTGATAGTATAGGGGCTAATAAGGTAATATTTACAAAAGAAGATTTGAGCAGTTTAAAAAATAATTTGCCTAGTAACTTTAGTGAGAAATTAAAACAGTTTATTAACTATATTAATTATGAAAATAATAACAACTATAGATTAATAGTTGAATTTAGCGATGAAACATATGCAAGTTTGTTGGTAAAGTAGGTGATAAAATGAAAAAAGGTTTTACTATTGTTGAGTTAATAGTTTCATTTTCTCTAGCTATGATTATTGTAATATTTTTACTTAAAATTGTAATAAATTTAAAAAATCTATATACCAATAGTGTTTTAAAAACAGAAATAGTAAATATTCAATCTATAATCAGCAATGAAATTAATAAAAGCTTTGAAAAAACGATTGTTGATATAAATAATTGTGGGGAAGGTTGTATTAGCTTTACTTATTTGGATGGTTCTAGTGATAATTTGGTTGTTAATACAGACACAATTGAATTTGGAAATTATAAAACCACAATTCCTGATGAATATTATATAAAAAATCAATCAATTAATATTTCATATTCTGGTGTTTTTGATAAATATAAAAACAACTCAATATTAATTATTAGTATTCCTATTTATAATCAAAGAGTAGAAGATGAGTCGTATGAAATTAGAGTCGTTTATCAATTTAATTCTAATAATTATGATTTAAAACAAGTTAGTTTTTAGTATGATAAAACAAATGAATGACGAAATTATTGCGTGAATTATTCTAGCTAATAAAAATGGTTTATATTTTATTTTTGTATCACTAATAATGCTTAGTATTTGTGTATGAACTGATAAACCTCCAAAAGAAATTATAAAACATATTAATATAGCTTTATAATTGCTAGAAACATTTAAAAGACTTACATGCTTTAATCCTTGAGTCATTTCTAAAAAACCACTTAATAATGTTTTGTTTAGTAAAGATAATTTAAAGTTATTATCAATAATAGTTGTAATTATTAAAAATGTTGTTATTACTCCTAAAATTAATAATAATGTATTTATTGTTTTAGATAATGAATTAGATATTAAATTACCAAATCGGCATTTATTGTTAATTCTTTTATTATGCATGACTGATATAGCTTTTTTTAACGAAAATTTATCTTTTGTTATTTTACTAGGATAATAGTTTCTAAAAATAAGACCTATGATTATATTTGAAAAATAGTGTGAAAACATAACTATCAATCCTAAAGTTTTATTATTTAAAAATGTAATTGAAATAGTTCCTAATATAAATAAGGGGTTTGAAAAATGTGAGAACATTAATATTTTTGATGCTTCATTGCAGTCTAATTTTTTATCTAGATATAATTCTTTAGCATATTTTGCGTTGCTAGGAAATCCTGATATTAGACTCATTATAAAGACAAATGCTGCATTTCCATTTATTTTAAATAATCTTTCAAAAATTGGTTTGAAAAGTTCACCTATTAATTCAATAAAGCCATAGTTAATTAATAATTCAGACAAAACAAAAAATGGAAATAATGATGGGACTACATTATTAATCCAAATTTGAAATGAACTAGATACAGCGTTCATAATAGTAATTGATTCACTTAATATTTCATAACCACAAAAAATTAAACATATCATTATTAGTATACTTGTTAATTTCATAATATCACCAACTATAAAGGAGGATTTAATGCTTAATAAAATATATGATAAAATAAAAAAAATTATAAAGGAAAATTTCTGGTATTTAGTAATATTTTTTACAATTGTTATTTTTTTTGGTATGCCACTTCCATATTATATAGATGCTCCAGGAGGATTAATTGATGTATCTGAAAGATTAGAAATTGAAGATGGGTATCCCATTAATGGTTCATTAAATTTAGCTTATATTTCGGAATTTAAAGCAAATATTCCTACATTACTTTATGCAATGCTAAATAAGGATTGGGAAATCGTAAAAAAAGAAGAAGTTGTAGCTTCAAATGAAACAATTGAAGAAAACGAATATAGAAACCATTTATTGTTAGAAGAAGCCAATCAAAATGCAATTATGGTAGCTTTTGATAAAGCTAATTTAGATTATGAGGTAAAAAATAGAAAAGTTAATATAATATATATTTATGAAGAATCTGATACGAATTTAAAAATCGGTGATCAAATTATAGAGGTTAATGGAGTTAAAATAAATAGTAAAGAAGAAGCCCTAAATGAAATTAGCAAGACAGATACAGTTAAATTTAAGGTTATAAATGATGGTATTATATATGAAAGATATGCTAATAAAGTTATGATAGATGGTAATAAATTAATAGGTGTTATGGTTTGTGAAACAAAGGAAGTAGTTCCTTCTAAAGAGGTAAATATTAATTTTAAAAAATCTGAGTCTGGGCCTTCTGGTGGTTTTATGATGGCTTTATCTATATATGATTATTTAACTGTAGAAGATTTGACAAAAGGTTTAAAAATAGTGGGAACTGGAACTATTGATGAATTTGGTAATGTTGGTGTTATAGGCGGTGTTAGTTATAAAATAAAAGCGGCCGTAAAAGAAAAAGCTGATATATTTTTCGTTCCTACTGAAAACTATGAAGAAGCTAAAAATACAGTTTTAGAAGATAACTTAGATATAAAATTGGTTGAAGTTAGCCATATTGATGATGCAATAAAGTATTTAAATGGTTTATAGTATAAGAAATAATTTCAACTATTTCATTAATAAAATCAATAAAATAATAGATAAAAGCTAATAATATGCTTTTTTTTCTTCTTGTTTTTTGATAAAATATTAAATGTGGTGGTAGTATGACATTAGATAGTGTAGATATAAATAAAGTAACGCCGATGATGAGACAATATATAGAAACTAAAAAACAAAATAAAGATATTATTGTATTTTATAGATTAGGAGATTTCTATGAAATGTTTTTTGAGGATGCTATTACAGCTTCCCATGAACTAGAACTTACTTTAACAGGTAAATCAGCTGGATTAGAAGAAAGAATACCTATGTGTGGTGTTCCTTTTCATTCTGCTAATATTTACATAGATAAATTAGTTGCTAAAGGATATAAAGTTGGTATTTGTGAACAGTTAGAAGATCCTAAAAATGCTAAAGGTATTGTTAAAAGAGGAATGGTTCAAATAGTAAGTAGTGGTACTTTATTTAATGAATCTTTAAATGAAAAAGAAAATAATTATATTGGTGCTATTATTGATTTTAATTATGGATATGCTATAAGTTATGGTGATATAACAACAGGCTCAATTTATACATTTTTATTAGAACACAATAATACTAAATTAGTAAGTGAAATAGTAAGTATTGGTATTAAAGAAGTTGTTGTTAGTGAAAGTTTTAATAAAGACATTTATTCATTATTAAGAAATAATTTTAAAATAACGGTTTCTTTATTTGATAAAAAAGAAGATTTAATTAAATATGATTATGTCTATGAAGATATATCAGATGCAAGATTAGTAGAAGTAATTAAATATTTATTAAGTTATATTGATCATACACAATTTAGAGATTTATCACATTTACAAAAAGCTGTTTTAAGAGAAACTAAAAATTATTTGAAAATGGATATTCATACTAAACGTAATTTAGAACTAACTGAAACTTTAA
>ERZ1643251.1575-NODE-1575-length-25612-cov-5.842392_pt1 | contig 25612 bp, 27 predicted proteins | sample MGYA00579261_ERZ1643251 | MGnify/ENA primary metagenome ERZ1643251 (study PRJEB29033, sample SAMEA4952267) | chicken gut metagenome | biome: Broiler Chicken; feature: Gastrointestinal Tract; material: Caecum | place: Ireland | collected 2018 | study: Broiler... | reverse complement strand
CATTATACTATGGATATTTTAAAAAATAAATAGTTTTTTATCGTTTTAATTGTATAAATAACTTTTTTAGTGTAATATATTTAATGGTGATCCTAATGAAAAAAATTTCTAAATATAAAATTGATAAATGGGTTTTAATACCCTTACTTATTTTCGCACTCATTAGTATTATAACGATTTATAGTGCCCAAACAATATTACCAAGCTATCTTCAAAATCTAGCTCTACGACAAATTATATGGTATGTAGTTGGATTTGGACTTGCCTACTTTATGATGTTTATTGGAAATGATTTTATTTATGATCATGCTTGGGTATTATATGGAATTGGAATTCTTTCTTTAATAGGTTTATTCTTTTTTGGAACCGATATTAATGATGCCCGATGTTGGTATACGATTCCTGGTGTTGGAACAATACAGCCTTCCGAATTTATGAAGATTATTCTTATTATTACACTAGGAACGATTATTCATGATTTTAATGAAAATTTCAGTAATCCAAGTTTAATGGAAGAATTCAAATTTTTAATTAAAGTAGGAATTATTGTACTCTTTCCTAGTATTTTAACCTTCTTACAACCAGATACAGGTGTTGTATTAATTTATCTTTTAATTACCTTTGTCATGTTATTTATTTCAGGAATTCGATATCGCTGGTTTATTATTGCGATTGGTTTACTACTAGCCTTAGTTGGTGTCGTTTTAGGTATTTATTTTATTAATCAAGATTTATTTGTAGATATCTTTGGTACTTCTTTCTTTTTACGTGTCGATCGTTTACTTGATTGGTCAAATAAATCAGGATATCAATTAGAAAATGGATTATTATCGATTGGATCTGGTGGAATATTTGGAACAGGAATAAAAAATACGCCTCTTTATTTTCCAGAAGCTCAAACAGACTTTGTATTTGCCGTATATGCGTCTAACTTTGGATTCATAGGGTCTATGTTCCTTATTCTACTATTATTATTCTTTGATATTCGCTTAATTCAAATCGCTTTAAAGAGTCGTTCGAATAAAAATAAATATGTGATTGCGGGAATCGTAGGAATGTTGATTTATCAACAAATTCAGAATATTGGAATGACCATTGGACTGATGCCTATTACTGGTATTACCTTACCATTCATTAGTTATGGAGGTTCTTCCCTACTTAGTTACATGATTATGGCAGGTATTATCTTTAATATATCCAATGAAACTTTACGATATACAAATTAGTAAACAAACGTTTACTTTTTTTGTCTTTTTATGTATACTTAAAATGGTGAGATTTATGGAATCCTATATTATTAAAACCTATCAAGATGGAAGTCAAGTAACCGTACGGGATGTTCAAAAAGTGATCTTAGAAATTGCGAAAGTAGTCGATCAAATTTGTGAGAAACACCATATTCCCTATATTGTCAATGGAGGTACCGCATTAGGTGTCATTCGTCATCAAGGATTTATTCCTTGGGATGATGATTTTGATATGGCTATTCTTCGCAAAGATTACAAACGTTTTATTAAAGCTCTTCAAGAAGATTTACCTGAAGATTATACCTTTCATTGCTTTGAAACCGATCAACGATATAATGTTACCTTACCAGCGATGAAAATAAGGAAGAAAAATACTTATTTAAAAGAACGAAATCTTTTACTTCCTAATAAATGTGATGATTGTGATGGTGTATTCATCGATGTTTTCTTATATAATTATGTGTCTGAAAGTAAGTTCATTGACTACCCTTTCCGCTTTGTTAATAAATATCTCCTCATGCCAATCATTGTTTTATTAGAAAATTTACATTTTAACCCTAAATTATTAAAAAAAGCGTTTATTAAAAACGGAATCATTTATGGAAACTTGTGTAAAAAAATGAATAGTCCTTACATTGGAAATGAACTTACTTGGGTTTATCGTAAAATGAGTCGTGCGACCAAATATCGAATCGATGATATCTTTCCTACCAAAAAAATGAAATTTGAAGATACGGTATTATCAGTCGCACATCATGAAAAAGCACAAATCGTTGCCGATATTGGTCCAGATTATATGACTTTACCACCAGAAAATAAACGTTTTTCTAAACATATTCTAGATATTAATCTAGATAGTGATCAACCAAAAAAATAGTGAATACACTATTTTTTCTTTACTTTCACCTTTTCTTGATTTTCTTTTACAATTCGTCTTAAAGCTGTATAATAAACCGAATAATATAGTGGTAAATGGTGTTGTTTTAAATATTCAAAAGCAAATATTTTTTCATCCTCTGTTATTTCATGTGTCTGTCCATCAATCACTACGATCATTTTCGATTGAAGTTCTGTTTGAATATATACTGGTTGATTCTCTTTTATCTTTGCTAAAAATTTCTTGATTTTCATTTTTTCATCCAGGGTAAAGGAACCACACTGAGGATATAATTTATTAAAATCATAATAGTTTAGATTCGTCTTTAAATAATAATCTAAAATATCAAATTCACCTTTTGTTCCATTTTCTCGTTCAACACCATAAACAATTTCTTGACAAATTTGATAAACTTGAACTAATAATCCCTTAAATTCTTTTTCTTTCAACGAATTTAGTTTTTCTTTTATTTGATAATAAAGTTTTTCATTTGTTTGCTTTAATTTTTGGAAACACTTTAATGTTTTTGAATAAGAAAAACCATTTTCTTTAGCAAATTCTTTAATCGATAAATAGTCGTTTTCTAGAAAATGAGAAAGTGCATCCATAATTCTTTCATTTGCTTCTTCCAACTGAATGTCTTTTTCTTTCTTTTCATCTTGTCGGATTCGTTCCATGGCGCGCATGAATTTACCTTTGATTTCTTTTTCTAATTTTTCTCTTTCCTCCCTATTTTTTAAAGGACGATACAGACGAATAAATTTATAGACTTCATAATTTCGATTCCTATTATTTTTTAAAATTTGATAAATAAATTCTTCATCCTCACTTTTTTCTATCAAAGATAAAACTTTACTCGTAGATATATACTTATATTCTTTTTCTAAAACCAGTTGTACTTGCGTTACTTTTTCTAAGAGTTCTTTTTTATGAGATGCGTATTTTTTTCTTATATCAGGATAATGTTTATAAATAAGATAAATAGTCGCACTAGAAATACCTAGATCATATATGATTTTTTTTAAAGATTCTAAATCATTGGTATTTAATATTAAATGAATAATATCTTCTTTGGTCTTTATTTGGTAAAATGGAAAAGCATGGGTATTTAACCCAAGGGATTGGTAAGAAATCTTTTTACTCGCATATAATTCAACAATTTCTTCTTTTATTGGTGTATCAAAAGCATATAAAAACACATAATCTTTAAATGTTTGTTCATCAATTTGTTCTTTTTTAATAAAGTCTTTTTTACGTTGAAGACTTTGATATCGTTCTAAAAAATTATCTACCTTAAAAAGAATGTCAAAAGCTTCTTTCCATTTTTCTTTATCAATTGAACGATATTGATTTCGTAAACATTGATAGTGATAAAAAATTTCTAATTTACGATAATGAAGGGGTAAAAATTTTCTTTCTTCTTCACTATACGAAAGGTGAAACTGATATTTCTCTGAAAAATGAGGCAAGTATTGATTGAGTTTTTCTTCACCAAACAAACAGAAAAGGTAATATCCTACTTTCTTTTCTTCTTCTTTAACTAAGGAATGATTTTTAATAAATATTTTTAAACAGTTTTCATAACGAGAATAAAAAAGAGAGGATTCTATATTTAATTTATTAGAAAAAAATAAATACAAAATATTTTCTAAATCTTTGATGTTTAAAGATTCCAATTCTTGATTTACAAATTTAAGATAACTTTCTTTCATAAGGCCTCCAAACGCTAGCTATACTAACACGAAAGCAGATACTTGTCAAATATAAAATGAGCGACTATGCTTTGTCACTCATTTTTAATACCATTTTTTTAGATTTTTCTTTGGAAATAATTTCTTGATCTTCTAAGATACCAACTTCTTTCGTTGTTAGTGTGGTCAATCCAAATTCTTTAATTTTTTGTTTAATTTCTTTTAATTGTTTGATTAAGGCTTGAATTTCTAATAATCGTCTACTCATAAGCATTCCTTTCTATTGATTATATTTTTTTAAAATGGTTAAGAATTCGTTTTCTAATTGTTGGAGTCGATCTTTGGTTTTCGCTTCAAAACGAGCGGTAATATTAGGCCCTGTATTCGATACACGAAGAAGCGCCCATCCGTCATCAAATAATACTTTAACCCCATCAACCTCACTCATATTATAACCATGTTCTTTGACATATTCTTTTATTTTTTCAATTACGTGATGTTTTTGGTCATCGGGAGATGGAAATTTTAATTCATTTGTTGAATAATATATTGGTAAATCTTCTAGTAATTCACTAAGAGATTCGGTGTGATGAGATAGGAGTTCCACCATACGTAATCCACCATACATACCAGAATCAAAACCAGGAAAGTGATCACGAAACCAAACATGACCGGATAATTCTCCTCCAAAAATATAATCCCCACTAAACATACGTGCTTTCATATAAGAATTTCCTGTTCGATACATTTCATATTGGGCACCTAATCGCTTTGCCTCATCTTCAACCGCTTTACTACATTTTACATCAAATAAAATTCTTTTTTTGTCTGTTTTTGGTAAAATATCACGCATCATTAAAATCATATATTGATCGATAGGCACCATTCTTCCTAAATTGTCTACAATTCCAATTCGATCTCCATCTCCATCAAAGGCTAGTCCAACATACGCATGAGTTTCAACTACTCTCTTTTTTAAAGCGTCCAAATTGCTTTCTACACTAGGATCAGGATGATGATTTGGAAAGGTCGCATCACTTTCCCCAAATAATACTTCGAAATCAAGTGGGAACTGACAATACAAATCTTTCGCAAACAAACTCGTTGCTCCATTTCCACAATCAATAACGGCTTTAATACGACGGGAACCAAGGTGAATGGAATTTTTCATTAAATCAAAGTATTCTTCTTTAATATCTCGTTGATATAAATTTCCTTTTCCTTGTTTAAACTGTTTGTGAAAGGTAAAATTTTTAAAATCAACAATCATATCTCCGCATGCATTTCCTCGCTCATCAAAAGCCATTTTAAAACCATTATCATCTTTAGGATTATGGCTAGCCGTTACCATAATACCCGATGGAATATTTAAAACTTCCCATGCATAATAATACATTGGTGTTGTAACTAAGCCAATATCATATACATCGACACCAGAGCTTAAAATACCAGTGATTAAACTTTTTGTTAAGGAAGGAGAAGAAAGACGATTGTCATGGCCGACAATGCATTGTTTCTTTCCTAAATTTTGAATATAACTACCAAAAGATAAACCAATGGTATAAGCCGTATCTTCATCAATATCTTTAGGATATACGCCTCTAATATCATATCCACGAAAGATATATGGATTTATATTTTCTTTTATGTTCATTTTACATTCCCCCATTTCATTTTAACATATCTATCACGAAAAAAAGTGTCTAGTTTAGGTACTTGACACTTTTTGTCTAAAAAATGTGTTGCTTCAAAGCTTTAAAAAACATCCAAGCCACTTTATTTACAACTTTTTTATCTTCCTTGTTAAGATGTTCTAGCATTTTTAAAACTTGTTTAATTCCTTTAATTCCTTTTAAGTCTAATTCTTTAAAATTAGATGCATTGGTTGTTAGTAAAGAGCGATAAATAATATCGATAAATTGTTCTCTTTCTTCTAACGTTACGGTACCTAACCATTCGGAGATAATATTATCTAATAAATTACTTGTTGGATCGACTTCATCATCATAAACAAAATCATCTACATCGACTTCCCATGAAAAGTAATCGTGTTGCCAAACTAATTTTTGATTACTTTTGACTACTTTATATTCTTCATTACAATTTAATAAGCGTCCAATAATAGAAGTTTGAGGAACATAAGTGGAAATCATAGGAGCAATACGTTGATACTCCGGACTTTTTGTAATATCTTTTAAAAAACCAGGACCATCATAATTAAAAATATGTTTAATCCGTGATTTTATTTTATTTTGACAATGTAAGGCCGCATAAATAGCCAAGTTTCCCCCTTTGGAATGACCACCTACTAATATCTTTGTCATAAATTTGGCTTTTAACTCATTTAAATACTGAACCGCACTTTGTTGAGCAGGAACAACATCTAAATACGTCATATTAAAATCTTCTTTCCACCCGACAAAGCTATCATCTGTCCCACGATAGGAAACATACACATAATGATTCGGTAAAAGAATGGTTACGGCCGCAAATTGTTTTTCTTTATCCAAATTTGTAACGGAAACAAAACGTGTTAATTTTAATTCTTGATAACGTTTACTTTTAACTAATTGCTTTAATAATTCAACATCGTTAAACATTAAGAAATCTTTCTCACGTACATTATTTTCGATCATTTTGTGATACAACTGTTCTAGTGTTAGTACAACATCGGGATCTTTTACTGCTTTTTCAAACGGAAAATATGAAATAATCGAACAAATCAAACAATCCACCGCATTAAAGTGACGTTCTTCAAAGGTCAAATCCCCTCTCCACTTCATATAATCTAAAATCGTATGCATAACTCTTCCTACTTTCTCGTTTCATTAATCTTTCTACTTTATAATATACCATAAATACTTGGAAAATCATAATTTTCTATTTACAAACTACTGATTTTATTGTAAAATTTATATGTATTGCCGAAATAGCTCAGTTGGTAGAGCAGCTGTCTCGTAATCAGCAGGTCATAGGTTCGAGTCCTACTTTCGGCACCATTTGAAGATAACTTACGGACTATTGAACGTTCGTAAGTTTTTATTTGAAAATATAATATTATCATTTTGATTATTATTGCATTATCTGAAAAAGAATAGCAAAGCACTTTATACTACTCTTTAAAAATTTACTAATCAAAAAAGATAAGAAAACTAACTAATTAGAATTTGCAAAACTAATGAATAATTACAAAAGTATTGCTGAAGAAATCATATTTAACAAACTTATTTATATGTAAAAATCGGACTGCAAAAGCTGCAGTCCTTTAAAATTATAACTCTAAAAATGAGAGGACAAATTAAACTCTATGTCCTAGCTAGCACTGAATTCATACTCTTGCACAAATTCTATTATGAGAAAATCCCATACCCTTATTTTGAAAGGAGAAAGTTAATTTATAAGAAAAAGCAATAATTAACTATTAATAATTTTTATCGCAAAAGGAACTACTTCTTTAGAGCTATGATGTACGTTAGGCATAGAGACAAACTTCCAATTCATTTTTATATTATTATCTTTTGCATAATTTATTGCTGAATTAAAATAATTGGTTGCTCTTTCATATCGTGTTTTTCCTTGTTTTAAATCATTTGGAAGTGCATTTAAATATTTACTTTTCACATCTTGCTCCCCAGCTAATATAAATACATTTTTTGTTAAAGATCTATCTATTCTCTCTTTGTATTTATTTAAATTTTGTATACCATAAGGATAATTGCTTGTAATATCATAAAAAGTATATAGTCCTGCATTTGCACATAAATATTTTTTACAGTACTTACTATTTCCAAACATTAAAAACCTATGAGTAAATTGTGCCCCTGAGGAATGACCAAACATAATATATCCATTATTTTTAATATTAAATTCTTTTATAAATTCAATATAAATTTCATCTATATTGTGATAAATCCAATCGGATTCGTCTTTTATGTTATTATCATAAGACATCTTCGGAGTGTAAATATCTTGTGAGCAATAATCATAGTCTATATTGATTATATTTCCATATTCATGATCAGCTATAGAATAATGAGGTTTGTCAAACTCTGGCGTTATAATAATATATTTATTTTTATTCGCGGGTTCTATCCAAATTTTTAAATAATTTAGAGCATCTCTATAGCAACCACTCATAACAAATACTATTTCCATTTCGTTAATATTGCCTTCGGGAATATATGTAAAAATGTTCATATTATAATTTTTATTTTTGTCTCTATGCTCAAATATTTTTATTCTACTTAAATATTTATTATCTATCATATACATTACTCCTAATTTTTAAATCTTTATAAATTATACTATAATTATATAATTTTTTCCATACTCCCGTTGAAATTTAATAATAAATCATATGTAATATTTTTAGGAAGAGACATAGTTCGTAACTTATATGTGATTCGCACCAGTGATGAATCTGTTCGAATTATTCGAACTTTTAATATAGGAATCAATCAGAAACGATTGATTTTTTTGTTTCACATTTCATTTGTTAGGTCTGCGAATTTTTATTTAATTGTATAGAAAATTGTATTCCCATTTCTTTTTATTTTTGATAAAATTTATGTAGTACTTAAATTTTTATAAGAAAACAGATAAACTTGGTGGTGAGGATATGTATGATAAAAATAAAAACGAATATAATGTGTATATAGATGAATCCGGAGATGAAGGAATAAATAAAGGTTCGAAATATTTTATTTTGACTGCCATCATTGTAACGAAGGAAAAAGATTTAGAAATATCTAGAGCAGTTGATTTAATAAAAGAAAATTTAGAGATGCCAAGAAAAACTCAATTACATTGGAAGTTATTAAAAGGTATGCCAAATAAAAGAATGATTATGAATATAGTAAGTGAACTTGATATAACAATCATTAACGTCATTATAGATACTAAATGCATTCAGTTTATTCCGTCAAATAATATTTATAATTTTTTTAGTGGTTATTTATATGAAAGAATATGTTGGTATATGAACGATAATAATGGTGTGGCTAATATCAATATAAGTGCCAGAGGAAATTTATCAAAGGAGAAGCTTAGCAATTACTTAAATAATAAAAATCATAAAAAATTTAACATTGATACTAGTTGTATAAAACAAATAAAGATAATTCCTAACGAGAGAAAAAAACTTTTACAATTAGCAGATTGTTGCTGCAGTGCATTATTCCAAGCGCTTAAATATAATAATAATATCCATTTTGATTATATAAAAAGAATACAACATAAGTTATATTCTAAAGGTGACAATTTGTTAAGCTATGGGTTGAAATTGGTTCCATATGATAGTAATTCTATTGAACTTAAAAATTTAGTTAATTATTTAATAGCATCAAAAAAGTGAGCTTTCCCCTGACTGAAGGAACCCACAAGGCAAGCTTGCTGGTGTGAATTTATCGCACCCTTCAGTAACTCAGCGAACTACTCACTCACTGACTAAATATTATCAAAAAAATAATATCTTGTCAATTATATTATATGTAAAAACTTAAAAATTATACAAGATATGTGTATATTTAGAAAAGAATGTTATAATTTAATCAGTGGTTAATTCAAATATCAATTACCTTTGGTAAAGGTTATAGATAACTTCTCTGGCGGCACCAGTGATGAATCTGCTCAAACTCATGAGCTTTATATATATAATTTAATGTAGGACTTTACTTGTTCTACATTTTATTTATACATTTGTTAAAATAGATAGGAAATTTTTCAACTATGAAATTTGTTGTAGTGTCTTATTTCAAATACTACAATATGAAAAGCACACTGTATGGTGCGCTTTTTCATTATATTTTTAAATGTTTTCTTACTGCTCTCCAACTTCCAAACATACCAACTAGAATACCAATCACTAATAATACTAATGAAACATAGAAAGTAAATGGGCTAGGTTTTACTAATTGGATAAATGGTGAGAACAATTGACCATTAAAATGTTCATAAAGGGTGTCATATCCAACGACTGTGGCAACAATAGGAATAATAGATCCCAAAGCTCCTAAGAATAATCCTTCAAAAATAAATGGAATTTTAATATTAATGTTAGAAGCTCCTACTAAACGCATAATATCAATTTCACGTTTACGGGCAACAATGGTAATTTTGATGGTATTAGAAATTAAGAATGCGGTTACTAAGATTAAAGCAATCACCATTCCAATACAAATCTTACGTACCGTATCAAATACGGTTACTAGTTGTTCCACCATTCCTTCTCCATATTTAACAATACTTACACCTTTAATTCCTTCAATTTCTTTAGCTGTTTTACTAATCTTATTAATATCTTTTACTTTTACTTGATAAGTATCTTGAATTGGATTTTCTTCTTCACTCCAATTGGTCATTATATTCTTCCAAGTTTCAGAAGATTCAATCATCTCTTCTGTAATATCTTTCTTTGATGTAAATTCATAACTTTCTACATTATCTAAACTTTCAATGGTTTCTTTCACCACTGCTTTTTGTTCTTCTGTTATTTGATTCTCTAAGAATGCGACAATGGTTACATCTTTCTCTACCAAACTAGCGAAATTATTAACATTTAGAGATAAAATAATGGAAATCGCAACAACAATTAAGGTAATAGTAATACATGAAATCGATGCCAGTGAAAGAGCAAAGTTACGAAAAACACTTTTGAAAGAGTCTCTAATGTTTCTACTTAACATTCTTAATAGCTTCATAACTAAATGTTCCCTCCTCAAAGTCTTTTACTATACGACCAGCATCTAATAAAATCGTACGTTTTTTTAATGCTTGAACGATTTCTGTATCATGCGTTACCATGATAATGGTTGTTCCCATTTTATTGATTTCTACTAATACTTTCATGATCTCCATACTAGTACCTTCATCCAAGTTTCCGGTTGGCTCATCACAAATTAATAGTTTAGGACCATTCACAATCGCACGCGCAATGGCAACACGTTGTTGTTCTCCCCCAGATAATTGATTTGGATATTGTTTTGCTTTATGTTTTAAACCAACTAAATCTAGTACTTTTACGACCTTAGTATGTATTTCATCTTTTGGTGCGCCTAATACTTCTAAGGCAAATGCAACATTTTCATATACTGTTGATTTTGGTAATAGTTTGAAGTCTTGGAATACTACACCTAATTTACGACGTAATTTGAATACACGACTATTACGTAATTTTGCAACATCTAATCCTCCAACAATAATATGTCCAGCTGTAGGCTTTTCTTCACGATATAACATTTTAATTAAAGTGGACTTCCCACAACCAGTTGGACCAATAATGAAGACAAATTGTCCTTTTTTTATTCTTAAATCCAAATTATGAATGGCTGTTACACCATTTTTATAACTCTTTTTTACACCTTTCATTCGAATTAAATCCATAATTTTCCTCCTATTCTCCACCATAAACTTCATAAGCATCCGTAACCACAAAGAATGCGTTTTCGTCGATACTATGAATTCCTTCTTTGGCTATATAATATTCTTTCGTTGGAATAATACACATAATAACTTTTTTATTATTTCCTGTAAATCCCCCACGACCTTCTAATACAGTTACACCATGACTTAAATATTGTGTAATAAATTTCTTAACTGCCGTTTCATGTTCGGTAATAATATAAAAGGCTTTTGATTCAGATATACCTAAAATCACTTTATCTGTCATAATACTAATGATATAAAGTAGAATAATAGAATACATTAATACATCCCAACCTAGTGCGAAAGCACCAAATAGAATGATAAATCCATCGGTAAAGAACATAGCATTTCCAATAGACATTTTAAAATATTTCGCAAAAATTTGATTCAAAATATCTGTTCCCCCAGTAGTAAATCCTGATTTGAAAATGAGACCATATCCAAAACCGCTAATGACAGCTCCAAAAATCGTAAGTACCAATGTATCATCAATATTTAATGTAATATAATTAACAAGAGGAACGGTTAATTTTACGATAATTGGATATAACAAAGATCCTACTACTGAATTCATCGTTTTTTCTTTACCTAATAAAATAAAACTTAACACAAGTAAAATAAGAGAACCTACTAGAATAACTACCGATGGATCTAATTGGTATAATTTATTTAAAATAACACCAAATCCACTTACTCCATAAATTAAATTTTGTGGTAATAGAAATAAGTTAAAAGATACAGAAACTAAAAATAATCCTACTAAAAATGTACTATATCTTTTTAATCGATCTTTTTTATATATTTTTTTTATAATATTTTCTTCTATCTTTTCTTTAAACAACATACTACTTTCTTCCTCTCTTTAAATTGGCATAAATAAAGGAGTCTATGGAACCATCCAATACTTTATACACATCTGATACTTCTTCTTTCGTACGATGATCTTTTACTAATGTATAAGGGTGCATCACATAACTTCTAATCTGCGATCCAAATCCATTTTCACTCAATTCTCCTTTAAGATTTTTTAATTCTTGTTCTTTTTTTTCTAATTCCAATTGAAACAACTTACTTTTCAACATTTCCATACAACGAGCTTTGTTTTGAATTTGACTTCGTTCATTTTGACAAGTTACAACTATTTTAGTAGGTAAATGAGTAATACGCACCGCACTATCCGTTGTATTAACACCTTGTCCACCATGACCACTACTACGATACACATCTATTTTTAAATCTTTTTCGTCAATGTCAATCGCAATCTCTGTATTTTTAAAATAAGGTGTTACTTCTACCGAAGCAAACGAGGTATGACGACGAGCATTGGAATCAAAAGGCGATATACGAACTAACCGATGAACACCCTTTTCATTTTTTAAATATCCATACGCATATGTTCCTTTTACTCGCACGGTAACACTTTTAATTCCTGCTTCTTCTCCTTCTTGAAGATCTAAAACCTCACAAGTAAAAGAATGATTCGTACACCAACGTGTATACATACGATAGAGCATACTAGCCCAATCACAAGACTCTGTACCTCCAGCACCTGGATGAATTTCTAATAAAGCATCTTCTTGATCATAAGGTTGATTTAATAAAACGGAAATTTCCAATTCCTCTGCTTGTTTTTGAATCGTTGAAAGTTCTTCTTCCATCAATTCTTTTAATTCTTCATCGACAGAAGACTTCATTTCTTCTAATAATTGTAAATTTGTTTCCAGTTTTTCTAGTACTTCTTGAACTTCAGATAATTGATTTTTTAAACGATTTAATTCTTCAATAACCTCTTGACTATGGTTTGTATCATCCCAAAATCCTGGCGTATTCATCTCTTTTTCTAATTCTTGAATTTGCTTTTGTTTCTTTTCCGGTTCAAAGAGACCTCCATAAATCTAATATTTCTTGATTGTATTTTTGATACTGATTAATTAATTCATACATTTCCATAGTATTACCTACCCTCTAGTCTTATAACATTATAACATTTTTTTACTCTGATATCTAGAACTTCATTAGGGAAACTTTATTTTTTAAGAAAAAAGTTTTATAATGATAATAGGTGATGGTAAATGAATAAAATAGATTTGTTTCATTCTTGCTTAATTTTTATTCACGGTTCTTTTGAAGGTAAAGAAAATGTTTCTTATATTTATGATGGTTATATCTGGGCAGATAACCGAAATCCAGAAAATCTATCACATTATGAAATTTTTAATGATTTCTTATATTCTTGGGAATCACCCCATTTTAAAACAAGAGATGGTAAAGATTTAGCTTTTTCTGATTTTCCATCCCAAGACCCCACTTTATTCTTTATTGAACTTGCTAAACAGGGACACATTGTGATTTATAATACGAATTTGAGTAAGAATCAACCGAATTACTTAATGTTTCATCCTTGTGTTTTATCACCAAAACAAAGAGAAATTCTAACCAGCAGTTTTCTTGAAATTATTTCTTCTTCTATTGAATTTAGTGCGGTGGATGAAAATGGAAATGTATTCCACAATCCTCTATTTCATGAAAAATATAAAATTGCGGAATACTTAGGCCATCTCATCAAACAAAATCCGGCACAAGAAATTCAAGGGAAACAAAAATAACAGAATCAATATCCTGTTATTTTTTCATATATTCTAAAACAAAATAAGGGGCTTCTGGTGCACAGTAATTTTTTAAATAATCTTGTTTTTTCGTAAAATCATTTATAGGACGATAACGTTTGTTTTCTTTTTTACAAAACCCTTTTAAACGAAGTTTTCCATATGCCCAATCTCCGACAATATAATCAAAATCATCAAAATAATCTGTCAACTTTTCCTTAACTACTTCTAAATCAAATGCATTTTTATATTCTTCCACCAAACGGTATGTTTTATTGTTTATTTTGATCATGGTTTCCCTCCCCTTTCATTATATCACTTTATAGTAGAAATAACAGGAGAATTTTCTTTAATACCCGTAGAATAATAATTAGGTACTTGACCTTCAATCATTTTAACAGCTAAAGGTACCTCACTAGAAACTTTAATTTTTTTCGATACAAAAGGTAGTAATACTTGTTCTTCCACTTCCATTTGAATGGATATTTCAATGAGTGCGTTATTAATACCATAATTTTTTACATTTGTTTTTAAATAACTATTTATATTCCCACTTAATTGTAATCGAACGGGAATAGAAGGCCCCATATTGGCAAGTAAACTATTGTTAAACACCACACCAAAAGGAATTTCATATATAATTCCTTTTTTTAACTGTTCTTTACTTTCATTTCGAAGTAAGAATTCCTTTTGATTTAAAACTTCCCACTCCCCTTCTTGTAAGGCCAGTAATTGTTTCCACACATTCTCATTAATATCCTTTAATAATTGATTTACTTTAAACGTATTAAAATCAATAGACTTAATAGTATCTTGACTTTTGGTTGTTACATATAGTTCATCCACTTCCGTTTGATTGATAATATCATCTGTAATGGCTTCATTCATCATATATAAAGAAATACTTTTTACTTCTTCTTCCGCATGTTTCATTAAAATAGGCGTAATGGAAAGGTGTAAATAATATAATAAAAAGCTTATCATAAAGAAAAAGGAAATAAAAAGAATACATATTTTTTTTCTTCTTGTCCATCTTTTGTGATAAAAACGTCTTTTTCTTCGATAAACTCTACGCATACGATCACCTTACTTTTATTTTATGTTTATTTTTTCATATTTTGTAAAGAATATAGATAAAGGTGATCAATATGAAAGCAAAAGAGTTAATGAATTCTAATATCTATTATGTACATTCAGATGATTCTCTATTAAAATGTGCGTCGATTATGAAAGAAAATAAGATCCATTTTCTACCTATTGTAAATAATGGAAAAGTAATAGGTACCATTACCGATCACGATCTTTGTATTTATGGTATTACTGAAGAACAAAACGTTCATAATCCTGTGGAAAACGTTATGAATCGAAAAATACATACAGTAGATGTATCGGATTCATTAGGTACGATTCTTTTAGTGATGCAAGAAGAAAAAACTCAACACTTATTAGTTCATCAAGATCAAAAAGTTGTTGGTGTCCTTTCTTATCGCGATCTTCTCCATTTAAATCGTAGTCAAGATCCCTATATTCTAACACTAAAAGAAATCTATAAAGATACACCAATGATCGTAGAAAGAAATCAAGAAATCGATGAGTTTTATTTGTAAAAAGAGGTTAGATAGAAATTAAACTTTCTACTAACCTCTTTTTATTAATTTCATTTTATATTTCATATGGAGAATTAAATGTTCCATTTCCAGATGTAATTTGAACATCAGGGCCAATCATAATGACTGGACGAACACAGAGAGAAGTTGAAGCAGAGTAAGCTTCCATCACACCAACAAAATCCATTGACCAATCTTGAGAACTATATACATAAGGAGTAGCTGTCCAATATGTTTGAACATTGTTATAACTATTATCTACTGTATGATACTTTGAAAGGATTGTTTCACTTTGTGCGGATAACATTTCTCCTACTCTTATTAATCCTACTCTTCCTTCATACGGGTTACCTTTACTTTCTAGATTTGTTTTATAGTTATCTCCATAATCAAAAACATTCCCGCGATACCATGTTGCCCTTACTAATTTATTTTTATCTATCTCATTATTATTACTAATCCAATTAATGAACGAATCCTCATTTATTACTGTACATAAAGTACAACCATTATTATCATTGGCATCATAAACCATTCGTTCTGTACCTTCTATCACTCCATTATTATTGCTATCATAATATCCATCTAAGATTAATTTTGTTCCTGCACCACTTGTTTCAATGACTCGATAATTTCTTCCGGCATACGTTACATATTCTCCTACATGACTATTATCTTTTAAACTTCCTGTTACATCATTTACTTCTCCGATCAAGTATGGATCCGTTAGAGTACCATTACCGGAGGTAATGGTCACATCAGAGGAAATCCCTACTACTGGGCGCACACCATGTAAAATACGATTTATTTCAGCATAGTATAAATGATTACTGGTACTAGATGCCCATATATTCGATATACTATGAGGTGTTAATGTATAATATAATTGTGAATTGACTAAATAATTTGAACTTCCGCTGGCTAAATTATATTCATCTAGTGATAATAAACCAACACGTTTCTGAACACTTGATAAATTATTGGTACAAGTTGTTCTTGAAGAAGTACTTTCTGTAGTTGTTTCACTACACCATATTTGATTTACTAATAAATTTTTGTCTTTTAACTTTGAATAAAAATCATTATTTAACCAATCATTCACATAGCTATTGTCGTAATCTTGGGCATTAGATCCCCATGGAATCGTCGTGACATTTTCTTCCGTAATCATTCTTATACTTCCATCCGCATTCTTTCCCATGATTCGCCATAAGAATCCATCAAACCAAATATAGTTAGAATCTTGACCACCTTTTAAATACATTCCATCCATATAATTATATGTTCCTTCAGTACTAGAGTCTAATAAATTTTGTGTCACACGGGCAAGTGTAATTTCGCTTGGTGATGTGGTTCCTGTATCTTGAGCAAAATCTATATCTAATGTTAAATCTTTATTCGTACTTGGAATGCTCGTTGATGAACTATCCCAATTTACTTTTACCTTAAAAACTTTGGATTCAGTTGCTCGAAGTTTATCATTCACCTTAATATCTTCAATACTAAATTTAATATCTGTTGGTTCTTTTTGATTGGCTTCTTCTATTCCGTGAATACTTTCTACATAAGCATCAATATTTCCTCTGTTTTCCACTGTAATCAAATATTCACCATTTGAGCTTGGCTTACTTAAATCGATTGTAAAGCTGGCCGTAGTAGAGTCTGTGATTTGTTTGTTAATCGTTGTCGCCCCATTCATCGTTCCTTCTTCAATATTAGTAAATAAAATATTGAAGTTAGATGTAATCCCACTCATTCCTTGAATATTTAAGGTTTTACTAAGTACAGCGTAACCTATAGATAAACCTATAATTACTGCACATAATGTTCCAATGATCATACGCTGTTTTTGGCGTGTACGCATAAAATCCTCTCCTCTACTTCTATTATGGTTATTTTCCATCCTTCTTATTCAGTATACAAAAAGAGAGGGTTTATTGTCAATACCAATAAATCCCTCAATTATTGTAATTGTTTGCAGATGGAACATTATTTATATCTAAATGTATAAGTGATTTCTAAAGCAATCGTTGGGTCATTCGCGATTTCGTCTAATGAACGTCCCATTTTCTTTTCAAAATCTTCTTTAGAAAGTGATTCATCTAATTTAATTAAGGAATAGATGTCATATTTAATACGATATCTAGAGTGTTGATCCTCACGTTGCTCACGATAATAACTATTTTCACTTGTTACTGTACTTTCATCACGCCATGAAGTCCAATTGGTATACTCTAATGTTTCTTCATCACGATATGGATAACGCTCTGTTTGTCTACTTGTTAAACTTGTATATTTACGATCACAATCATTACGCCAACGCCACATTTCATCACGATAACGGTACATTGTTACAGATTTTCTTTCTCTTTCTGTGTATTTTGGAGAAGGTTGTTCTGGAGTATATTCTCCACTATTATAATATATTTTCTCTCCACCTTCTTTATAATACCAACGATATCCGGTTGTACGTTCAATATGACGATAATCTTTTTCATCTGGATAGTTAATAGACCACTTTGACCAATCAGAATATTTTACAGTACGTTTATCTTTTTCTTTATATCCAGCAGGTTGTTCGCTCGAAAAAGCACTATATGCACAATTATTATTTTGATAATAACGCCATTTCTTGTCTCGATAAGAGTAATATGTTTTTTGTTCTTGTTCAATCGTTACGACTACTCCTGTAGATGGTATCTCTGGTAAAATATCTTCATTCTTTGGTAAGTAGGTTCCATATTTTGATTTTTTAGTACTTACTTCACTACTTTCAATATAATCTGTGTACTTTGTATAATAAGTCGCACGATCATAGTAATTATAAGTTGCTTGGGCATCTACTACATGTTTGTCTTCATCATATTTATCGGTTTCTTTTCCCCAATCTTTATAACGACTTGTACAATATCCACAGTTTTCAATTTCTACTGATTTTATATACTCTTCTTTATATTTTGTTATGGTTACTGTCGCACTTCCCACTTCCTCTTCATAAGTTAAATCACTATTTGTGATATAATCTTCCTTTAATAAATCACTAGATGAAACTTTAATGGATTCCCCACCAACACTTGGAAGTAACTTCTTCTCACTCGCATATTTATAAGCCGCATCTAAAAGTGTATTCTCCATCTTGTCACACGCATTGTTCTTTTTAGCTTTTGTTACAAGATTGGTAATAATTAACACTAAAAAGATAACAATTAAAATGATTGCGCCAATCATCATTATTTTCTTTTTATCAATTTCTTTTTTTACATATGGTGTTCCGTCTTCATTGACGTATCTTTCTCCGTGTATCATATATTCACCCCAAATCATTATTATCATAACACATCTTGGTTAAACAAACAAGTAATCACAAAATAAAAAGAAAGAATAAATCCTTCTTTTGTTTGACAAAAATACATAATCATGACATAATTTAATTGGATATCTTAATCTTTCAAACGATAATTCGTTGTTCGTTTGGATTGATAAACCCTAGGTGGTACAGAGTGATGGGTAATATCATCTTTGAAGAGTTGATACGGTTCAATATGAAGCGCAGTAGCTAAACGCTCAATTTTAGAGAAAGATGGACTATATTTTCCATTTTCTAAATCACTGAGATATTTACTATCGATATTAACAATTTCCGCAAGCTTTTCTTGTGATAAACCGGCTTTATATCGATAATATTTGAGATTCTTTCCAAATGTATCTTTTAAACTCATTTTAACCACCTGCTAATATAATGATACATTTTTTTAATCTTATTCACTAGGGTGTGAGGCACGGAGAAAGGATGTATAAAATGAAAAAAACTCGTTATATAACACTAACGAAACTACGCAAACAAAATCACTTATCTATGGTTGATATTGCGAATCAATTGGATATTAGTACTGCTTACTATTGTCAATTAGAAACAAAGAAAAAACGCCTATCTTATGAAATGGCTATTCGTATTGCGAATGTCTTTCATTTAATGCCGGATGATATTTTCTTTGATGATGAAAAAGAAAGTTTAAAATAAAAAGGACCTCACAGTCCTTTTTTGTATTTTTCACATTCTTGATTCATTTCTTCTACTAAAGTATCTACTTGTTCAAAGTTTTCTAAACGAACACCACTCGCGTAGATATGTCCACCACCACCGAAATGAGTAGCTACTTCATTCACAACAGGTCCTCTAGAACGTAGAGATCCGCGAATGGTTCCTCTGTTTTTATCTTCTGTAAATACCGCCCAAGCTAAAATCTCATCAATGTAATTGAAATTATTTACCATATTCCCTGCGGTTGCCGCATCTACATGATACTCTTGTAAAATATCATTGGTGATCTTAATATAAGCAAAACCAGCTTCCGTAACCGTTAAATGTTCTCCAATATAACCTTGAAAACGAATTTCTTTTAATGGTCGTAAATAAAGATTCTCATATAAATTGGTAAATGAAATACCTGTTGTTTTTATTAATTTAGATACTAAATCAAATGTTTTAGAAGTAGTATATTGAAATAAGAAACGATTGGTATCCGAAACCAAACCTAAATATAGTCGTTCTGCCGCGTATGATGTCATGGTTAATTTGGTTTGAAACACGAGTTCCATAATCATTTGAGAAGCACTACTTGCGGTATCATCTATCCATTCATAATCACAGAACGTTTCAATATAGGGGTGATGATCAATCTTGATACGATAAGAAAAACGCTCAGGATCCACTCCATCAATTCTTTTTTTATCTGGTAAATCTACTACAATCAACAACGCATCTTGATAGTATTCTTCTTGCATCTTATCTAAAGTTCCTAAATAAGAAAAACGAGAAGCAGGATATCCTACCGCATAAACTTCCTTTTTAGGGAACGTATTTTTAATAATATCTCGTAAAGCAATCTGTGCTCCTAAACAATCTGGATCAGGTCCTACATGGCGGGCAATGACAATACGATCATATTGTTTTATTTTTTTGTATATAAATTTGTATTTATTTTGAAACATAGAAACACCCTTTTCTACTTATTATTGTAACGAATATTGTATTTTGTGTCAAATAAAACACATCTAAGATGTGTCTTATTTTGAAAGTTCATAAGTATCACGAGCAATCATTAATTCTTCATCCGTTGGAATTACATAACAAGGAATACTTGAATCTTCTGTAGTAATTTTTCCTTCTTTTCCACGAATATTGTTTGCTTCCTCATCTACGTGTACACCTAGAACTTCTAATCCTTCCATGATTTGACGACGAGTAGATACAGAGTTTTCACCAACACCTGCAGTAAAGACAATCGCATCACAACCATTCATTTCTACATAATATTTGGCGATGTAATCAATAATACGACGAACATACATCTTTTTAGCTAAAGCACAACGTTCATTTCCACTTCTTACACCATCATCAATATCACGCATATCACTACTTACACCTGTGATTCCAAGAACTCCACTCTTTTTATTTAGAATGGTATCCATTTCACTGGCAGATACACCTAATTGATCCATCATATAAGTAACAATGGTTGCGTCCATATCTCCACAACGACTTCCCATAATGAGTCCAGCATTTGGTGTTAATCCCATAGAAGTATCTAAACATTTTCCATTGACTACCGCACTAATACTAGCCCCATTACCAATATGACAAGTGATAATCTTTGTATCATCACGACCTAATAGTTCATTCATACGGTTTGCGACATATTTATGACTCGTTCCATGAGCACCATAACGACGAACTTTATAGTCGGTATACCATTCATAAGGAACCGCATAAATATAATTCTCTTCTGGCATCGTTTGATGGAAAGCGGTATCAAAAACCGTTGTTTGTATAGCATTAGGAATGACTTCTTTTGCGGCTTTAATTCCAATAATCGCAGCTGGATTATGAAGCGGTGCGAGTACATTTAACTCTTCAATCTTCGCAATCACATCATCGGTCGCAACCTCTGTTTTGTCGAAATAAGCTCCCCCTTGAACCACACGATGTCCAATCCCTTTAATTTCATCTAAACTTTCTACCACATGGTTGTTTTCTAACTCTTGAACCAAATATTCAAAAGCCACTTTGTGATCTGGTAGATCGACTTCTTTACGAATTTTTTCTCCATTTATTTTAATGGTATAAAAACTTTCGTGAATTCCAATTCTTTCAAATACACCAGAAATTAATACTTTTTCTTCTGGCATTTCATACATTTGAAACTTCAATGATGAACTTCCGGCATTTACGGATAATACTTTCATAACTTTCCTCCTATATCTCATATTCTTCTAGTGATGCATTGACAGATTGATATCCTAATAGATTTCCATCTTCTGGAATTCCATTAAAATAGTAATACAAAATACGTACAATCCCACTATGTGTCACAATCAGAATATTTTTATCTCCATAATTTTGTTTTAAATCATGAATAAAATCTTTTACTCTACCGAATAAAGAACCAACAGATTCTGCTTGATCATATTGTTTATTAATCTTAATATTCCAATACTCTTCTATATTAATCTCACTTCTACTCTTTCCTTCAAACTCACCATGATTACGACTTTTTAAACGATCATCAAAAATGATTTTTGATTTTGGATATGCGAGTATAGCAGTTTCCAATGTTCTTTTCTTTGGGGAACAGAAAACCATATCGATTTGTTTTTGTTCCAATGTTGAATTTAAATTTAATGCTTGTTCTTTCCCTTTTTGATCTAATATGGTGTCCATGTTTCCTTGTAACATTTCAGAAACATTTTCTTTGGTTTCGCCATGGCGTACAACAAACAGTTTCACTATTTATCCTCTGGACGCATTAAAGGGAATAGAACATTATCTTTAATATTTGGGGTATCTGTTAATACTTGAATAACACGATCAATACCAATTCCCCAACCAGAAATTGGTGGCATTCCAACTTCCATCGCTTCAATATAATCCATATCCATCATCATAGCTTCTTCATCACCATCTGATTTCAAACGAGCTTGTTCTTCTAAACGACGTTCTTGTTCCTGTGGATCCACTAATTCTGAATAACCATTAATGATTTCCGCACCATTAATGACTAATTGGAAACGATCAGTAATTTCTTTATTCTCATCATTCGCACGAGCAAGTGGTGATAAAGCAATTGGATGTTCCGTTAAGAAAACAGGTTCAATCATATAAGGACGTGCGACTTTCTTATAAAGAACATCAATTAAATTACCATATCCAATCGTATCTAAATCCGCATCCGTATCTAGTGTAATACCACGACGTTTAATCTCATTTAATAATTTTTCTTTGTCATTAAATTCTAGAATATCGATATCTACATATTTTAATAATACGTCTCGGAAAGATACTTGTTCCCATTTTTTTGAAAAATCAATGGTTTTATCACCAATTTTTACTTGTAGAGAGCCAAAAACTTTTTGAATAACCGTCTTTAACATATCTTCCATTAACTTCATATTATCTTGATAATTTAAGTAAGCACCATATCCTTCCAACATCGTAAAATCTTGTAAGTGGGTAGAGTCAATTCCTTCATTACGGAAACATCTTGCGAATTCAAATACTTTTGTAAATCCTCCGACAATCGCACGTTTTAAATAAGTTTCTGGTGCGATTCTTAAATAGACATCCATATCTAAAGCATTGTGATGAGCAATAAAAGGTTTGGCAAGCGCTCCACTCGCTTTATTACTAAGAACTGGTGTTTCAATTTCAATATATCCTTTATCTTCTAGATAACGACGAATTTCTTTAATAAATTCATATTTCATTAAGAAACGTTTTCTTGTTTCTTCATTCATAATTAAATCCAAATAACGTTCTCTGTAACACAACTCAGGATCCGTTACACCATGGAACTTTTCAGGAAGTGGTTTTAAAGCTTTTCCTAAAAATTCAAAAGAGGATACGCGTAACGTTTTTTCTCCTGTATGAGTTGTAAAGATTTCACCTTCCGCACCTAAAAAGTCACCAACATCTACTAGCGTTTTAAAGAATTGATATTTCTCTTCACCTACTAAGTCAATCTTAATAGAAATTTGTAAATCTCCTTCAATATCACGTAAACGAACAAAACTTAATTTACCCATTTTACGCATAAATACAATACGTCCAGCTACACGTACTCCTTTTGTTTCATCCGGAAGTGTACTTGCCTCTTTTAAAGAATGTGTAACTTCATATCGTTCTGGATAGGGGTTACAAACTTTTGAAATTTCTTTTAACTTTTCTCTTCTTACTAATTCTTGTTCACTAAATTGTCTCATAATTCACCTCTATTTTTTATCTCTTGTGATTACGGTTCGACTCCATAAGTCTTGTAATCCACGATGGTCTTTTCTATATAGTACCATAAAAAAGCTAATTACAACCAAAGAAATTTGAATAATTGCAAAAATTATATTAGTTAAAAAGTACGCAATACTTGGAAGAACATAGATTAATACTAAACTTGCAAGTAAATATAACAGTCCACAAGTAATCATACTACGTACTAATAGGTCGTCTACGCTAAACTTTCCATCCTTAGATTCATACTTTAATCCCATTAAATACATCCCAAATGTTTTCTTCGTTTTAAATGGAATAATGACAAAATATACAATAATATAAACCGCATTGATTAAACTATATAAAATACGTTCTTTATCTAGTTCCTGCATAATACTTGCGACTCTGGTTAAATAAGAACCAAAAGAAATATTATTACTAAAGAGTAGATCATTTACATGGTCAAACTCTTGATTTAAAACTGTAATATTGTGACTTTCTGGAAGAAAATAATAAATCAACATTAAGATCCCCATTAGTACCATCATATCAAATAAATAAGCAACAAGTCTTCTTTTCATTCCCACACTATGCATGAATATCCCTCTTTTCTTCTATAAAGTGATCGATGAGATCATAAAATGATTTTTCATCTTTCACATGACATACTTCTTGTTTCAAAGAAGAACATCCTGAAATTCCTTTCATATACCAGGCTGCTTGACTACGAATTTCTAGTAAAGCAATTTTTTCATTCTTTGTTTCTACTAGTAAACGAAAGTGTTTTTTTAACATTTCTAGTTTTTCGATCCAAGATACTGGTGTTGGTAAAACACCATGTTCTAAATAATTCACGACTTCTTTAATGAGCCACGGATTACCTAAAGCTCCTCGTCCAATCATGACAGCGTCACATCCTGTGGTATCTAACATGTTCTTCGCATCCACATAGGACTTAATATCACCATTCCCAATGACTGGAATCGATACAGCGCTCTTGACTTCTTTTATAATCTCTAAATTAACTTTACCACTATAACCTTGGGCCCTGGTTCTTCCATGAACGGTGATCGCACAAGCGCCAGCTTTTTCACAGACCCTAGCAATCTCTACCGCATTGATATGTTTATTATCCCAACCACTACGAATTTTTACGGTAACTGGAACTGATACACTTTCTACGACTTTAGAAACCATTTCGTATACTTTATCAGGATCTTTTAATAAAGCACTTCCAGCCGATGCACGCACCGCGACTTTAGGAACGGGACAACCCATATTAATATCAATAAAGCAATGAGGATATCTTTCCTCCACCATATGAGCAGCTTTAGCCATGACATCAGGATTCGAACCAAACAATTGAATTCCAACAGGCATTTTAATTTCTTCCATTCCCTGTAACATATCCCATGTCTTTTTATTATCACGAATAATCGCTTCCGAACTAATCAGTTCCGTAATTGCAAGTCCACATCCCATTTCTTCCACAATCTTCATATAAGCAGGATTAGAAATACCAGCCATCGGTGCGAGAACGACTTGATTTTTAATTTCTAGATCTCTGATTTTCCACATAAAACCACCAGTTACCATTATACTAAAAAAACGTATCTTTTTCAATCTTGCAACTCTGAATTGAAATTTGACAAAAAAATAACATTCATCTATAATAACACTTACAAGGAAGGAAGATATTATGAATAACAAACTAGATTTCAAAGATCCTAATAATCATATTACTTATTATGAAATATCAGATAATCAAGAGCAAATTATCGTTCATTTCAAATCTGGTAAAAGTTTTTCTTATCCATATTCTAAAGAACAAGAAGAAAACATTTTAAACATGATGAAAGAACAAACAAATGATTTAAAAGAAGAAAAATATAAGTTACA
>ERZ1643251.1574-NODE-1574-length-25627-cov-9.702722_pt1 | contig 25627 bp, 24 predicted proteins | sample MGYA00579261_ERZ1643251 | MGnify/ENA primary metagenome ERZ1643251 (study PRJEB29033, sample SAMEA4952267) | chicken gut metagenome | biome: Broiler Chicken; feature: Gastrointestinal Tract; material: Caecum | place: Ireland | collected 2018 | study: Broiler... | reverse complement strand
CCACAGGCAACTTTCATGCCCTAGTTTTAACACATGCGTGTCGCACAACAAAAAAAGAGCTCACGCTCTTATATCTGTGAAATCAAATTGATATATTGGTTAGATAATTCTTCATTACTAAAGACAACACTGTCATTTTCTATTTTCCAATTATCTTTATTGGTAATCAGAAAATCAATTACTTTCTCAGAATTTCTTAGTATTTCAATTACTCCATCAATGGAATCAGCCACTGTTGTATCATCGCTTTCCATATCTTTGACGATTTCTGTTTTATAAAAATCAATGTAATAATCATCTAATCCTTTATTTTCGATATAGGACATGGCTTTTTCTTCGGTAAGATATTCTTGATAACTATTTTTTCTTGTTTCTAATTCTTGAATAGTGGAAGTAATATAAGCTTTAGTTTCTACAAAGTCTGGCCCGTCTTCTTGGTAGTTTTCTGCAGTAAGTATTCCGGTAATTTTCTCATCGTTTAGCAATTCAGCGATTCTAATCATATTGTCAAAACTATCTTTCAAATAACTTTTCATCGCTTTTTCCACCGTAGCATAATCTCCATTTGTTATTGTTTCCTCTAGTTTTTTATTAATTGCATCGACGTCAATTGGCGTAACATTAGTCAAATTGCTGATTTCTAGTAATTCATCTTTTAGTTTTTGTTCTTGTTTTCCATCATTAAAAACAAAATAGCAGGTAGCAACTACAGCGATAATAATTACAACTAGAACCCCAATTAATATTTTCTTTTTCATTTTTTCTCCTCACTTTAAGATGTTTTCTTCATCTATACGCATATTCTATCACTTAAAATATATGGATGCAAGGATTATATTTTTCAATCACCAATACTATTTTTATTCCAAAAAAAAGCAGATCTTAAATTGATCGCTTTCTTTTATCTTCTACCAGAAAAGAATACATTTTGTTTAGGAAAGTAGATTAATTCCCTTGGACCGGTAAAGGTACCATTATTATAGATTCTTGTAACATAGCTTACGTATTTACTCCAAGTATTACAGTTCTTATCGGCTTGGTTATATAATCTACAAGGTGCGATTTCTAGGTGAAGATGAGGGCCGTAAGCATAGCCAGTTGCGCCCATGTAACCAATATAATCATTAGTCGTAACCTTTTTTCCTACATAAATATTAGGTGCGTATTGGCTCATATGAGTATAAAGAGAAGAATAGTATTGGCCTGATGCGGTTTTATGTTCAATTACTACAGTTAATGCTCCGTAATCGTCTTTATATTTAGCTGAAATTGTTCCATTAGCTACTGGATATATTTTAGTATTATACGGATTTTTATTAGATACATCAACAGCTCGGTGTAAGCTTCCCCAGCGGTAACCAAATTCACTTGTTACATAGCCACTTTCAATAGGACGATACCAGCCCGCAACACTGCTTGTGGTAGCGCAATCACGTCCAATGACATCATTGTCTTCACAACCCATTTCTTCATATGCTTTTATTTGTTCTTCATAAATTTTTATTTGTTTATCTACTGATACAGAGTTTTCATTCAAAGATGCTTTTACTCCTGTTAGATCAGTAACTTGTTTGGTAAGTTCTTCTTGTCTTTGGGTCATTTCTTCTTCTTTTTGATTTAATTCTACTTCTCTTTGCTCATTAGCTTTAATCATATCATTAAGTTCTTTAATTGTATTTTCATTATATTCTACTAATTGTTCCACAACTGACATTCTATAAATTAAATCTGTAATGGTTTCTGCCCCAAACGCATATTCTAAATATAAATTTTCGCCTTGAGCCATTTGATAATAAGCTATGATTTCTTTACTTTCGATTTCTTTTTCTTTAATTTCGTTATTATAGGTTATGATATCTTGACGCATTTGTTCGATTTCTGCGGTCATATCTTGTAATTCTTGTTTAATACTTTCAATTTCTTGATTAGAGCTTTCTATTTTATTTTCTGTTTCATTGATTTTATCATTATTTTCTTGTTGTTCTTTTTTATATTTAGCTAACTGATTTTTATAGTCTTGGAGTGTTTCTGCTTTTACTGAAGTAAATGGCATGATTATTAGGCTTACTATCAACAAGATGGATAATCCTGACAGAAAGCAATTTTTTTTCTTCACTTTATCATCTCCTTTGCTTTTTTATATTATTATACTTTGAGATATTTTCTTACTGCTCGATAACTTCCAATCATACCAACAACGATTCCTATTCCTAAAATGATTAATGATACGATATAAATAAATGGTTCTGGACTAATCATTCTTAATAATGGAGAAAATAGCTCTCCGTCAAAATGATTGTATAGGGCAAAGTAGCCATACATGGTAACTACGATAGGAATGATAGAACCTAACATACCAAGGACCATACCTTCGATAACGAACGGCATTTTTATAGTAAAATTACTTGCTCCTACTAATCTCATAATAGAAATTTCTCTTTTTCTTGAGAAAATTGTCAACTTGATTGTATTGATAATTAAGAATACCGTAACGACGATTAACGCGATAACTGTCACAACTACTACTTTTTCAACAATCTTAAAGGTAGATATTAACTTGTTAACCATTTTTTCTCCATAGTCAGTAAAATCAATTTCTTTCATTTCTTCAATCTTATCACTAGTTTCGTCGATTTGTTCAATATCCTTTACTGTTACTAAGAAAGTATCCTTTAGGGGATTTTCATCATCACTCCAATTTTTCATTGCTTCATTTAAAGCGGGAGAAGTAGCTTGCATTTCTTCTTTTAATTTATCTTTTGATTTATATTCAATTGTTGCGATATTGTCTAGTTGCTCGATTTTAGCCTTTATTGTGCCTATTTCTGATGAGGCAACCTCCGGGTTTACGTATACGACAATCGTAACATCTTCTTTAATTACTTTAGTGAAATTATTGACATTAAGAGAAGCCATGATCGCAATTGCGACAATAACTAAAGTAATCGCGATACAAGAGATAGAAGCTAAAGATAGGCTGAAATTCCTAAACACACTTTTAAAGGCATCTCTAATGCTTCTAAAAAACATTCTAAATGGCTTCATCATCATAGCCTCCTTTCTCTACGTCTTTTACAAGGCGACCTTCTTTTAAAATCACGACTCGCCGATTCATTTTATTAACAATATCCTTATCATGGGTAGCCATAACGATCGTTGTTCCTAGGGTTTGATTGATCTCTTCGAGTACTTTCATGATTTCCATACTCATTTCTGGATCAAGATTTCCGGTTGGTTCATCACAAAGTAGTAATTTAGGTTCATTAACAATTGCTCTTGCTATTGCTACTCTTTGTTGTTCCCCACCAGATAATTGATCAGGATAATTTCTGACCTTTCCTTTTAGACCAACTAATTCTAGAGCTCTTAATACTTTTTGATTAATTTCTTCTTTCTTGGCTCCAATAACTTCTAAAGCAAAAGCTACATTTTCGTAGACCGTTGACTTAGGAAGAAGACGATAATCTTGAAAAACAATTCCTAGTTTTCTTCTTAATTTATATACTCTTCCATTTCTTAGTTTCGCAACATTTAACCCACCGACAATAATTTCTCCCTTTGTAGGTTTTTCCTCTCGGTATAACATTTTAATCAATGTACTTTTTCCACTACCAGTTCCACCGATAATAAAGACAAAATCGCCTTTTTTTATTTTTAAATTAAGATCATATATTGCGGTAACACCATTTCGGTATTGTTTACTAACATCCTTTATTCTTATTAATTCCATTTTTTACCACCTAATTATCATATTTTCTTATCTATTTTTATGAAAAATATTATAACATTTTTTTCGACAAATTTATAGGACTTTCCACAATTTCACACATTTCATTGTCATTTTCTTTTCCAAGAAAAAAAGAAGCCACTATGTTTCTGCTTCTTATAATTCTTTTTCTCGGTATTCACCACCATAAACTTGATAAGAGTCTGTTACGATGAAGAAAGCTTGATTATCGATAGCCTTAATTCCTTCTTTTAATTTAAAATACTCACGATTAGGAATTACGGTCATTAAGGCTTTTCTTCTTTTTTCTTGGTATCCTCCTCGTGCTTCAAAAACGGTAACTCCGTGGTGAAGTTCATTCATAATATAGGCTTTTACTTCTTCCTCTTTGGAAGTCATAATATGTAGGCATTTATTTTTAGATACACCAATTAATACCCGGTCTAACACAATACTATAAATATATAAAATTATAGCAGCATACATGACCATATCCCAGCCGAAAGTAAATCCACCTACGGCTACGATAATCATATTGGTCACAAAACTAGTATTAGAAATCGAGATTTTTTTATAGCGGGCTAGAATTTCACTAATGATCGCAAAACCACCATTACTAAAACCTACTTTGTACACCATACCAGTTGTTGCTCCGGATAAAATACCAATATAAATCGAGATCAAAATCTTATCTGACAAATCTACGGTTAGATAATTACCAAGCTGTGAGGTTAATTCTACAAAAATAGGATAAATGATTGTTGATATCAACGCGCCTGATGTTTTTTCAATTCCTAAAAAGATAGCGCCAATGATCAGTAATACGACAGAAAGAACAAAGATGATTAATGAAGGACTGATTCCGGTTACGGCATTGATAATAATGGCAATGCCACTTGTACCTCCGGTAACAATTTCTGTAGGTAGCTGTAGTAAATTAAAATAACAAGCTGAAACAAATAAAGAAAGGATTAAAATTGTATAGCGACTGAGTAGTTTTTTCTTACGGACAATTTCGATAATGGTATTGGTAGTTTCTTTTCCTTTTCTAAGTAGTTTCATTTTATTCGCCTCCAGATACTTCATAAGCATCGGTTGCGACAAAGAAAGCTTTAGGATCAATTTCATGAATTCCCATCTTTAACCGATAGTATTCTTTCGTAGGGATAACACAGAATAACAATTTTTGTTTTTCTTTCATAAAGCCACCTTTAGTGTCAAAAATCGTAACCCCATGTCCTAATTCCTTTAATACATACTCACGAATTTTTTCTTCTTCCTCAGCAATAATATAGAATGCTTTAGAATCGGATATTCCTAATAATACTTTATCCGTCAATAGTCCTACTAAATAAATAACAATAATCGCATACATTAATTTATTGACACCAAAGATAAATACACCACTTAAAACAATTAATCCATCACTCATTAGCATAGCATTTCCCATACTTACTTTTCCGTATTGGGCAATTATTTGATTAATAACATCGGTACCACCAGTCGTAAAACCAGCTCTAAATACAAGTCCCGCCCCAAAGCCATAGAGGATTCCACCAAAGATTGCCGCAAGTAATAGTTCATTTCCTACTTGGATATAACTTGATATATTTTCCGTAAGATTTACACATAAGGGATATATAATTGAACCTAGTACTGTTCCTGCTGTTTTTTCTTTTCCTAAAGCAAAGTAGCTCACTACTAATAAAATAAGGGAACTAATCATGATAAAATATGAAGGATTGATATTTAATAAATTCTTGGCTATTACCGCTAAACCGCTTACTCCACCTGAAACGATGTTATTGGGAAGTAAAAACAAGTTGAAGGCAACAGCGATTAAAAAACAACCAATCACTAATTCTAAGTAACGGCGTAATCGATATTTCGCATTAATTTCTTTCACAATATTTTGTGTATCTATTTTTTCTTTTTTAAAAGGCCACATACTATTCTCCTTTCAAACTTGCTTCAATAAATAAATCTAAATCTCCATCTAGTACTTTAGAAACATTACTTGTTTCTGCATTCGTTCTTAAGTCTTTGACCATAGAGTAAGGGTGCATAACATAACTTCTTATTTGTGAACCGAATTCAATATTTTGATAAGTTCCTTTAATCTCATTTAACTCTTTTTCTTTTTTCTCTTGTTCCATGAGATAAAGTTTAGCTTTTAACATTTTCATTGCTTGTTCCTTATTTTGAATTTGGCTTCTTTCGTTTTGACAAGTTACTACGGTTTTGGTTGGTAAATGGGTAATTCTAACAGCGGAATCAGTTGTATTTACTCCTTGACCACCACAACCACTAGAACGGTAGACGTCTATTTTTAGATCTTTTTCATTAATCTCAACATTAATAGTATTATCAAATTCTGGAATAATATCTATAGAAGCAAAAGAAGTATGTCTTTTATTCGCGGCATCAAAAGGAGATAATCTAACTAAACGGTGCACACCTTTTTCATTTTTTAAATATCCATAGGCATAAGTTCCTTCTATTTTAATGGAAGCACTTTTTATTCCTACTTCTTCTCCTTCTTGATAGTCAATCACAGTAGTTTTATAGCCTTTTTTTTCACAGTAGCGTAAATACATCCGGTAAAGCATCATTGCCCAATCACAAGCTTCTGTTCCGCCCGCACCAGAATGTACTTCTAAAATACAGTTGTTTTTATCGTAAGGGCCATTTAATAATAGTAAAATTGAAAGTTTTTCTAATTCTTTTGCTTCTTCTTTTACTTCTATTTCTAATTCGTGTTCTAAATTAGTATCTTCTTCTAGTGTTAATAAATCTAGTAATTCGGCTTCTTCTTGATTCTTTTCTTTTCGTTCTTTAATCCCAGCAGTTACATTTTTTAATTCACTCATCTCTTTAATAATTGTATCTGCTTTCTCTTTATTGTTCCAAAAATTGACATCTTGCATCTTTTTTTCGCAGTTTTCTAATTCTTTTAATTTTTGAACGATGTCAAAGTGACCTCCATAAATCAGCGATTTCTTTTTTATTTTTTTCAATTATTTTTTTGATTTCGTTTTTATCCATATTTTTCTCCTCTTTCCTTTATCCTCTATTTATTACTTTTTCATTATTGAATTTTTAATCGCTCTAAAAAACGCTCTAACTCCTGATCCTCAACTACCATACATCCTAAGTCATTATCTTGATATAAGCTCCCATGATAGTCACTACCTCCAGTTAGTAATAAATGATTATCTTTTATTTGACTCATTATCTCTTCCTTAGTTTGTCCGGGATAATTTACTTCTATACCATCTATTCCCATAGCAATGATTTCTTCAATGGAAGTTGTTGTTAGATACATCGGATGGGCTAAAACAGCGATCATATGGTTGCGGTGAAGTAATTCTATTCCCTCTTTGGTTTCTAAGCGTTCAATTTCTACATAGGCTTTGGATTCATCATTTAAAAACCGATCAAATACTTCTTGATAGGTATATCCATATTTCTTTTCGATCTCTCTAGCGATGTGAGGTCGTGCGATATTGCCATGACTGTTCTTTTTTACTTCGTTATAATCGATTTCAAGCTGATAAAACTTCTTTAAATTTTCTAAAATTTTCTTGATTCTTTTTTCTCTTTTTTCTTTCATTTTATTCAAATAGTCGATTAATTCACCACTATTGGAAATATCGTTATGACGACAATAACCAAGAATATGAATTGGTTTTCCTAGGTGATATGTACTTAATTCTACTCCAGCAATTACTGGATAATCTATTTTTTTCTTGTGATATTCGATTATTCCTTGGAGAGTATCATGATCAGTAAGAGCGAAACAATCAAGACCTTTTTCTTTAGCTTGTTGAATTAATTCTTCTATACTGCAAGTTCCATCTGAATAATGGGAATGTACATGTAAATCTGCTTTCATTTTCCTCTCCTTTCATGTTAACCAAATTTTACCATAAAATGGGAAGAACAAAAATGGTTTTTCCACTAATTTGGGGATTAAATTACTTATTTTTTTCATCACTTAATTTATACCTCATATAAGTGGTGATAATCACTTTTCCTACTTTATTTATATTTTCGTAAAAAATATTGCTTTTATATACTCATTATATAGGGGTAAAAAGAAAAAGACTGCTCATAAAATTGATTCACTTTATTAACAGTCCAAACTATCTTATTAAAATTAAATATTCCATTATTTTATTTATCCATAAAAATCAAATTAATCTTCTCGGCAATTTGATCTCTAGTAAAAGGTTTAGCCAAATAGTCAGTAAACCCTTCAGCTATATATTTTTCTCTAGAACCTGACATAGCATCTGCGGTTAATGCGATTACCGGTGTGTTAAAATTAGTAATTTCTTTTAACTGTTTTAGGGTTGTTTCTCCAGACATTTCTGGCATCATAATATCCATTAAAATTAAATCATAGTGATTACCTGTTTTTATTTTTTCTATACATTCCATACCACTACTGCATTCTTCAATATTGAAATTCCAACTAGATAGTGCTTTGGTCGCAATCTTGATATTTAGCGCACTATCATCGACAATTAAGATTTTCTTATTAGAATAGTTAGAATTATTGACTGATGGCTTTGCTTCTACCACTACTGATGGGGAAGATAGCTGTTGGTTCGTGTCTATCATCTTTCCTATTTTTTGTGGGATATTCACCATAAATATTGATCCCTGTCCAAATGAACTTTGAACATTAATGGTTCCACCCATCATTTCTACTAATAATTTCGTAATGGCAAGGCCTAATCCTGTCCCTTCAGTAGTTGTATTTCTTTCTACATCTAATCGTTCAAATTTATTAAACAATTTCGTGATATTTTCTGCTTTAATTCCTCGACCTGTATCTTGTACTGAAATCATCAATAAACATTTATCTTCTTTATTTACGCATTTTACCTTTAAGATTATTTCACCCTTATCCGTATATTTTATCGCATTAGTTAATAAATTGTTGATAATTTCTTTAACATGCGTTTTATCTCCGATTAATTCATCTGGTAAATCTTCTGCCATATCTATTTTAAAATCAATCGGCTTTTCGCCAATTCTAGTTGCGGTAATTTTAGCCATCCTTGTAATTTCTTCTTTAAAGTTATATGGCTTTTCAATAATTTCCATCTTTTCGCTTTCTATTTTATTAATATCTAAAATATTACCAACAATCTCTAATAGTGTTTGAGAAGCATTTTGAATATCCTCAATATCTTCAATTACTTCCTGTGGTACTTGATTTTTATAACTGGCAATATCTTCAGAAAAACCAACTATCGCATTTAAAGGAGTACGAATTTCATGTGACATGCTAGATAGAAAATCGCTTTTTGCTCGATTAGCCCGCTCTGCTTGTTCCTTAGCCAAGGTAACCGTATTTAACATTTTTATATCTGGATTTTCTATAGTAAAGTACATAATCACACAAATTAATGTTTCTACATAAGTTAAAAGTAATAATTGAGGAAATATACTTTGAATAGCGATTGATATGGTACCTACGATTAATAATAACCAGACTGGTAGATACTTTTGTGCTTTTATATTTTTGATGTTTTTGCATAAAATCACCAAGATAGCTACGACTAATAAAGCGCTAATTGAATAAGCTAAAAATACACTTGGTCCCGTTGTATAGCGAACTTGAAAGTCAGATTTGACGACTAATTGAATCGGTAGAAGATAGATTAATACAATAGTCAGAACGCCTAATATAGTGAGTATAGTTTTAGATAGTTTTTTATTTTTTACCTCTTTAGGGGTAGAAATTTTATATACGTAATAAGTAAATAACGCTGTCCAACTTAGTAGATACAGTAAGTAAGATTTATAGATAAAGTTCGCTAATATTGGTAAGTCATCATAAATCATAGAGCCAACTGTACAAAGTAGTTCTAAAATTAACCCTATAAAGTTTAGGATAATCAATTTTTTATAAATTCTAGTTTCATAATTATCTATATGTCCTTTTTTAAAGAATAATATGATAATTAAAAGGGAAAATGGTAAGGCACATATTGGAAAAAATATTCCGCTTCCCATGTAATCACTTCCTATTCCTTTGGGTGTGTAGCGTTTACACTAAATTTATTTTTAATTATTTTTTGTTAACTGTAATACTTTTCCTTGTTCTTTTCTTTGTTCTTGTTTCTTTTTCGCATCTTCTTCTAAATATGGATAATCTATTTTTTCTGAGCCAATTATTCTTGGTAATTCGTCTACAAATTCAATATATTTAGGTATTTCATAAGATTTCAATTGAGCAGTTCTATCGTTTGAGACAATCGTTGGTTGATTACATAAATCCGCAATATATTGAAGAGTATTTTCATCTGGTAAATATTGATCATTTAAGACTACATAAGCTTTATTGACAAATAGTTCTTCTTCATCTGGTACTTTTACTACTGCGCAGCTTTTTATACAGTCAAATGAGGAAAGGATGTTTTGAACGTGATCACAGTATACTTTATTTAAAGAAGACATAATATAAAATCTAGAGTTTCTTCCTGTAGGAGTAAAATAACCGTCCTGATCAATATATCCTAATGTACCAGTATTGTAGTATTCAGTTCCCTTGATGTTCATCTTTGCTTCTTGGGTTAGTGCTTCATTTTGATAATAACCTTTAAAAACATGTTTACCAGAAATAAGTAATAATCCATTTTCTCCATATTTCTTTTCTTCATGTGTTTCTGGATCAATGATCATGGCTTTACTTCCTACTAATAGTTTTCCCGCTGTTTCTGGTTTTAGAGGAACACCTACAGGAGTAGAACCGATACTGACAGTTTCGGCATTACCAAAACCATTTCCTAATTCTACATTAGCATTATGTTTCTTAAAGAATTCCACTCCTCTTTTATAGTGTTGAGAAGTAAGAAAATCACCACCAGAGATAAAATGAGTAACCATAGATAAGTCTAAATCTTCTTCGACATTGTTTATCGTTAAGTCTAACAAAGCTGGACTACCAAAGATAATATTTGGTTGTTTTTTATAATAATCATTTATGGTATATTTACTGATATCTGGAGCAAGGATTGCTTCTTTTCCCCATAATAAAGTAGTCAAAGCTGAGGTAACAAGTCCATAAGGATATGAAAATGGAACACAAGTTAATGTTTTTGGTCCGGCAATATTTTCAGTATGACTAGTATTTTTCGCATAAATTTCAGCAGCTAAAATATTTTTATTGGTTAAAACTACTGATTTAGGTTTACCTGTTGAACCACTGGTAAATAAAATTAGTGCATCTTCCTTGCCACTGTGTAATGGTTCTAATTTTATTTTTTGATATTTAGCAATATCTCCTAGGCTATTAAAATCGATTCTGTTTTGACTACTAGTAATTTTATAATTATGATTTAGATCTAAATCTACAATATTTCCTCGGCTTAATGTAATAATATGTTTTACCTTAGAGCTATTTTTTAGGATTCTATTTTCCTCATTACTTCGATCATAATTAATAAAGATTGGAGACTCAAATTCATTTAAATAGAAACTAATATCTTCTAATGATGATTTTGCATCTAAAAATGTTGTTATGGCTCCTATCCTATTGCAAGCAAAAAAAGTAGCTAATGCTTGATAAAAATTAGGCATACATACAGAAATTATATTTCCTTTTTTTACTCCAAGTTCTTTTAACGCTAATGAAATAGTAACAGAGTCTTCTAAAAGTTGTCGGTAGCTAGCTTCTAAAGTTAAACAATTTACAGCTTGTTTATCCAAATAGAAACTACTAAGTAGTTTTAGTGTCATATAAACGTTTGTATTAGGAATTATAGGATGTTTTTCAAAGTAAGCAGCATCCTTAGCATGAAGATTATCTATTGATGGATAACCCGTCATATTTTTTTCTTTATTCACGATAATCACCTCATATTTTTTGCGATTTACGCATATATTATACCACACTTAATTCGTTTGAAAAGTACAATAAAACAATATTTGTTCCTTATCAATGATTAAATGAAAAAAATAAGTTTTTTACTTATTTTAATTAGGAATTTAAGTATTATAGTCACTTTAATTACAATATGAAAAGAAAGAAACTAATATCGTTTTTATAATTTTATAATCAATTTTATAATAAAAAACTATTGATAAGATTTTCTTGTGTAATTATCGTTTAAAGTTACTGATAGATTCACTTAAATTTACGTCATTTATTTTATTAATATAATTTAAATAATTTTGATGTTTTTTATAATGAAATTCACTTAAATAAACTCTATCATCTTCAAAAATCATATTATGCTCTGTTACTAATTCTTCAATTGGCTTTATTATTTTATTGGCATTAAATTGTTTTAATGTTTTTTTACTTTCAATCGACTCTTGCCAAGCATCATATTTTTTTAAATACTCATTTAATTCATTAAGTGGTAATCCCATACTCCAAGGTGATTTCATATCTCTATAGTTTGAATTAGGTACCTCATCATAGCAACCACAATAATTCATAAGAAAATCTTGTACTGAAACGTAGGCTTGATTATAAGGTACATCTTGCATCTTAAACTGTTTAGCGAGTTCTAATAATTTCTCTTGACCAACTTTTCCTACACATTCAACGCCAAAATTAAGGGCACCACTATGATAGGAGAACTTTACAACATCATGACCAAATAACTGATTATAAATTTCTTTATTCTCACCAGAAAGATTATCTTCAATTACTTCTATCCAACACATTCCCTCATTTAAATGATCGCTCACCATAAAAGTATAAATATTTTTATTCCATAATTCTAGGCAAGCTGGAATGCATTCTTCAATAATATATCGTCTAGGATTTGCTTCTACCATCTCTTGTGGACTTGTCATAGTTTCAGAATAACCCTCATTTTCTGGCAAAAAGCCCATACGTTCCAACTCTTTAGCTCTTTCCTTCTTTCTCTTTTCTATTTCTTCTTGTGTTGGCTCTTGAAACGCAAATTCTATATCTTCAAATATTTGACTATCATCTATAACACTCACTATATTCAACTCCTTAATCATTAGTTAGGCATTGTTTTTCGTGTTTTGGTAACAAAATGGTAACATTGTTCTCATAAACTACTTTCATTTCATCTGTTTTACTTTGTGATTTTCTTGTTTAGTTAGTTTACCATCTACTGATCTTAAACCAATTGTTTTTAACGCATTTTCTTGATGAGCTGCGATGACTACATCAATAGGCAAACAACCAATATGCCATTCCCAGGTTTTTTTTAAATCCGTATTGGGATTAATTACTGCGTATATATTACCATTTTCATCTTGTAGTATTCTGTATAATTCGGTTGTTTGTTCACATCTAGGTCCAATAGTAAATTTAGAATTCATATTATCTAAATTCTCATTTATTATCGCATCAAATTCTAATGCTTTATCGTAAGATAACATGTCAGTTCCTACATATTGCTTTCTATATAGTAAAGCCATGGCTATTATATCTGATTCATATGTTCTTTTTCCCATTTTAAACACTCCTTCGATTATTTTTCTATTTCTGAATAAAGAAGAAAAGCGTTATAATCTTTCATTCCTTAATAAAAATATACTATAACTTTAGGACAAATACTATGATTTTCTTGTATATATCATTATCTTTAATTATTTGTAGACCTTTACTTTCTTAATCGTGTTATGGTTAATAAAAGCATTATTTATAAGATAAGCTATTAACTCACTTGGAATATTCTCTATTCCATAATAATTAATCATATTATATACTGCTGCAGTCTTATCAGAAGTATCTTTTAAACTACTTTTAAAGTATTCTATCTCTTCATCATATTTTAAAGCAAATCTAAAATAATCTTGAAATAACTTTGGTAATAAAGTAACAGCATCTTTGTAACCATTTTGTTCTAATATTACTCTTTCTACTTCTAAAACATCTATAACATCTTCTATTCTTTCAGCATAACCACACCACATTTTTTTACCTTTAAAACGATCACTCTCTATTTGTTTTTTATACTCATCCCAACCTGATTCAGTAAAGACATTTCTAAATGGTTCTATAAAATCATCATAAAGATCATCACTAAAGTGGATAAATGGTATATAGTCTTTATAGAAACGTGTGGGACTTTTTTCATAAATAATATCATTTAAATAAAGTGATGAAGCTCTATCTATAATAGAGTAACCATCTTTATTTAAAGATGCATTACTAAATTCTATTTCTCCATATTTATCCTTTAAAATACCATATACTCTAAAAAATCTTTCACTTAAAAACTTAGCAGGTGCATCATGAAAAGTCTCTTTTATATGATAAAAATGACGCCTTAACTCTTGTTCTTTATAGTCTACCCAACTTGGTTTACATTTTTCCAAATCTTCATCAGTCAAAGGCTCTATGTCAAAGAAACCACTATCAGGAATATTGTTCATCAAATGTTGTTTGAATTTTTCAAATCCGTTATTATCATACTTATTGTAGTAATAACCATATCTTTCATTAATTGCTTTATCTATAATTCTTTGATTATTATAAAAGCTAATAAGCTCTAATTTTTTATAGAAGTCTAAAAAATCTTTAGTTAATAAGGCATCTTTTCTTTCTTTTTCATCAGTACTATCTATTGAACTAAGTACATCTTCAATATCAAAGGTGTCTGCTATATTATCATTAGGATTTAAAAACAAAAGAAATTCATAGCGACATAAAGGTATATTATGCTTTTTAAATATAGCTGGTAACTCTGATAGCATTACTGCTTTTTCATCATCGCTATGAAAAAAGCCAGGAGTTTCAAGTAAATAATTGATGGGTGTAAACTGAGGACAACAGCTATTTCTGTAATAAGTAATTTCTTCTAAATACATAAAAATTTTCCTTTCTTAGTGATAATATAGCATTAAAAATCAATTTTATCAATTTTTGTTCTGAAAGAGATAGTGTTTCCAAACCATGAAGTAAAATATCAATTAGTTGAATACACAATGAATGAAAAGATGGGTAATCTGCTCATCATATTTTAAAACATACTCCTGCTTCTTGCAGTATGTTTCTTAAAAATAAAAGCCAGTTCAAAAACTGACTTTTCCTTAATTTGGTTGCATAATTTTTAATTTTTTAAACTGTGCAAACCCTTATAAATAAGATTTTACGCATTTTTTCCACAACATTGTTTATATTTCTTACCTGTACCACATGTTCAAGAAATCCAAGTATTTATAGTATTTATGTTATTTACGTAATTATTGGTATTTCAAGACTTTGTGGTACTGGTAATAAAAATATTTGTATTATTGATAGTATCATTTGGTGCCAATCTGGAAATATTGTGTGTATTTGCCCATAATTTTCTACCAATTCCAATTTTTTTAAATAACCGGAAAGAATGTGGGTGTCGCCTTGATTATCACATTTTCATCTTTCTATCTACACATTATTATCAATGTTTGTCCTTGTATAAAAAGCCTTAATGTTTAAAATTAACTTCAAAATATGTAAATATATTTTCATTCGGAATAGTTAATTTAAAAAGGAATTTATCATCATCTAATTTTAAAACATAAAGACTTGTTAATTGATGAAACATGTCACTGTGTTTATTAGTGGGTAGATAGTAATCTAAAAATCTAGACTTATCTTCATTAGGTCTTTTAACAAAGGATTCACTTTCTAATATATATATTGTGATATCCTCTATTTTATTTTTATCAAAATTATTTAAAATTTCTAAATCTAACTTAAGCATAAAGCTAAGAAAGGCAGTTTTATTATTATCGTCAACTCCTGATATTTCTAAATAAATTAAAGGACTAGAAAACTCTTTTCCCCTTTTTCCATCAATGAATTCTACGTTTTCTATACTATCATAATAATAAGTAATTTTAGCATCTGAAATATCTTTACCATCAATCTCAAAAATATAATCAGGAAAATTTAATATTTCTTCTACTTCTTTGATTCTATTATTATTCCCAATTTTACTAACATAAGCTTTACTCACCAATATCTTTCCTTTCATTTATTAATTTTAATTCATTCTTGACGCTAGCTATTCTCATATTTTTCACTAAAGCGGATATATCTAAAAACAATTTGTTATTTTTTATTATATCAGAAGTAGCATTTTTTTAACATTAAAAATAATACCTTAAAAAACAAAAATAATATGTCATAAATATCTTCATGGATAAAAATGATTGTACTTTCTCGATGAGTAATTATTTACTTTATATAAACAGAGTTTTATTTAACAAAAACCATTAAACAAATGTTAACTTTCTTGTTTCTAAAAATTTCTTTCTTCTTTTTGAATTTATTTTCATTCCCGCATGTTAATAATTCCTTTAATATTATCTGTACTATATATTTTCCATAAGCTAATAGTTTTGAAAAAATGAGTATTATGCAATACTATTTGTATCATACAATATTATGTGTTTTTTATCTTTTGCAAACCATCTTTACACTCATTCTCAAAAATACTTATATTATCTTTTAGTATAATTTCATACATTAGTATTTTATATTTTCTTTTTTATTAATTGTATAGATATTCCACTATTATCCTCAATAAAGAAACTTTTTCTATTTAAGTCGCCATAAAACATATCTGAATCACCTACTTTATAACCTGTTTTGGTAGCTATTTCAAAAGCTTCTTCATCTTCCGTAAAATTATAAGCAATATGAGAAATTTTTGAAAACTTTTTTGTACTATTGACTGGTTCAAAGATCTCTAATCTTGTTGCACCTAACTCTAATTCAGCCCATTTGTATTCTTGATCATTAAATTTATTTTGCAACTTATAACCTATATTCTCATAAAACTTTATTGATTTTTCCAAATCGTTTACTGTAATTGCAATGTGATCTAATTGTATCATTTAAACACCTCCTATTTATTATTATAAAAAATGAAATAGGAAATAATTATGCTATTTAATAATTTTATCGATTCTATTCAAATTTAAATGCCTTATATCATTTCTGTCTTCAGAGTATTGAACAACAACCATGATTAAATTATCGTATTTATAAATTTGTTTGGGATATACTTCCCTTTGTTTTTCCATGCCTTTACTATAATACTTAATTTTAATGCTTTGCTTTCTAATTATCGATTTTTGAATATCATCTAAAATTTGCCTTTTTTCTTCCTCTAAAAAATCCACTTCTTGATTGATTAATTTGCAGTAATTTACAATTTTTTGTTTTAAATTTATTAAGTTCCCTAATTCTTCTTCGTCTCTACAACTTTTTATCGCCTTATCCATTATTTCAATATCGTTTTGATTAAATAAAATTGAAGGAATATCAATTTTTGAACGAAGTTGATATCCACCATCTTTTCCTAAAAATGTATCAATATAAATACCTTCCTTTTCAAGTTCATCTTTATATAACCGCACCATTCTTGGACTAATTTCTAAGATTTCAGCTAATTGCTTACATGTATATTTTTTTCCTGATGATAAAATATCAAGCATCTTTATATTTTTCGATATCTTCGACATACAACCACCCAAATTAATCATATCATAATTTTACATAGATTTTTTCATAATAAAAAGTCAATTCACATTTAAATTCTAACATTTATATGTTTAGATATTAAGTCCTATTTTTTCTTTAACAAATTTCATTTTTTTAGAAGCATATGCTTTAGCTCTATTAGCACCAATTGTTAATATTTCTTTTAAATATTTTTCATCGTTTCTATATTCATAAAATTTATCTTGAACATTTTTAATAAATTTACAAACACTATCTGCTACCTCAATTTTAAAATCTTTATAATTATAATTTTTATATTTTGTATTTGCTTCTTCTATAGTCATATTGTTAACTGCGCATATCAAAGATATTAAATTTGATATTCCTTGTTTATTTTCTTCATCATAATAAACCTTACCCTCGCTATCTGTACGAGCAGACATTATTTTCTTTCTAGTTATTTCAATATCGTCTAACATAAAGATAGTTCCTTTATCATCTTTTGGTGCAGACTTGCTCATTTTAATACTAGGATCTTGGAGATTCATTATTTTTGCTCCTATTTTTGGTATTTGATACTCAGGTAATTTAAATGTTTCTCCATAAATATTATTAAATCTTTCTCCAAAATCTCTCGTCTTCTCTATATGCTGTCTTTGGTCTGCTCCAACTGGTACAATCTCTGCATCATATAATAATATATCTGCTGCCATTAAAGTTGGATATATAAATAATCCCATATCTTTTTCATTTTTGCCCAAACTTTTTTTCTTAGACTTAAACTGTGTCATTCTTGATAGTTCGCCAACACTGCATTGAAATGACATCAAAAATCCCAAATTGCAATGCTCTAATACATCACTTTGCATAAATAATGCACTACGTTTAACATCAATTCCACAAGCCATATAAATTGCTGTTATATCTAATATATTATTTCTAATTTCTTTTGGATCGACATAAGTAGTTAATCCATGAATATCTGCAATAAATATTAAAGAATTATATTTATCTTGTTGTTCAACAAATCCTTTAATTCCACCAATATAGTTTGCTAAAGTTATACTTCCTGTAGGTCTTACACCTGTAATCATTGTTTTCATTTTATATTCCTTCTTTCTTAATTCTTTTATATTTTAAATCAATGATTAATATAACTTACACCATCGTTTTACATATTTTTTCATAAAATCATCTCCTTTTTATAAATAAAAAAGATTCCGGTCCTACAAATAGGACAAGAATCTTGTGCCACCTAATAATAGTTTTATTTCATATACCATCATATATGTTCACTTGATAACGGGTAGAAACTCCCGATTTTTCATACTTTAAATAATTTCTGAAAAACTCTCTTTGGTCCATTCAATATCTATCCATTACAACTTTCCATCAACCAGTTGCTTCCTATAAATTTCATAAATATCTACTTCTCCAAATCACTGATTTAAAATATGGCTTAATTGTAGCACTAAAGCTCCTCTTTGTCAAAGAGCACAAAAACAAAAGGATGTCCACATTATAAATGTTGGCTACATCCTTATTTTACTTTGGTTTTAACAACATCTTGTGGACATGAAGTAAAAATCAAACTAAATTACTAATTTTTAAATTTTAAGTTTTCCTTTATTTATACATTCTTTCCACAGCATTGTTTATATTTCTTTCCCGAACCACAAGGACAAGGATCATTTCTACCTACTTTTTGAACTCTCTTTGGTTGTTTCTTAGCTTGTTCTTTACCACCATCATTTGTAATTTTGGTTTTTGATACTTCTTTTCTTTCAATATTTCTTCTAATTTCTGCTTTAATTAACATGATAGTTACATCGTGGTCAATTTTTTGCATCATCTTATCAAATAATTCAAAGCCTTCCATTGTATAAGCACGAAGTGGATCTTCTTGACCGTAACCTCTTAAATAAATTCCTTCTCTTAAGTGAGACATTGTATTGATGTGTTCAGTCCAATAGTGGTCGATTACATTTAGACTGATTGCTTTTTCAAATTCATCTTTTACTTCTTCGGGAATATCTCTTAATTTTTCTTCATACTCATGTGTAACAATATCCGTAATATATTCAATCATCTCTTCAGGAGATTTATTATCTATTTCTTCTTTGTCGATATCTTGATTAATTAGATTCTCGTTCGCAAATTCAACGATTTCTTTAACATCATCATTAGTTAATCTTCCCTCTGGATAAAGATGAGAATTTACTAAATCTGAAATATGATTTTTAATTGTCTTTAATACTGTTTCGTGAATTGATTCACTATCTAGGATTTCATTTCTTCTTCCATACATGATTTCTCTTTGATTGTTCATGACATCATCATATTGAAGAAGTTGTTTACGAATATCAAAGTTATTTCCTTCTACACGAGCTTGAGCTGAAGATAGTGCCTTGGTAAAGGTTTTACTCTTGATTGCTTGATCTTCACTAAATCCTAAATTGTGCATCATTACTTTAATTCTATCAGAACCGAAACGAACCATTAATTCATCTTCCATTGATACATAGAATTGAGTAAATCCAGGATCCCCTTGACGACCAGAACGTCCACGTAACTGATTATCGATACGACGTGATTCGTGACGCTCTGTACCGATTACGCATAAACCACCTAATTCTCTTACCTCGTCACTTAGTTTAATATCTGTTCCACGTCCAGCCATGTTGGTAGCAATAGTTACTGATTTCCCAAGACCAATCTTCGCAATAATTTCTGCTTCACGTGCATGGTTTTTGGCGTTCAATACTTCGTGAGGAATTTTCTTTTGTTTTAACAAGTTACTGATTAACTCACTAGTCTCAATAGCTATAGTACCTACTAAGACTGGCTGACCTTTTTTGTATCGTTCTTCAATTTCTTTTACAATTGCACGGTATTTTCCGGCTTTAGTAGAAAACATAAGATCAGGATTATCAATACGAATGACTGGTTTATTCGTAGGTATTTCAATAACATACATATTATAGATATTTCTAAATTCTTCTTCTTCTGTCTTAGCTGTACCGGTCATTCCAGATAGTTTTTTATACATTCTGAATAAATTTTGGAATGTGATTGTGGCTAAAGTTTTGGTTTCTTGATTAATTTTTACGCCCTCTTTAGCTTCAATTGCTTGATGAAGACCGTCACTATAAGCACGACCTTTCATTAGACGTCCTGTAAATTGATCAACGATAATAATTTCACCGTCTTGAACAACATAGTCTACATCTTTATGCATAGAATAATTCGCTCTTAATGCTTGATTAATGTAATGAACTAATTCTGAATTTTCTAAGCCATATAAGTTATCTAAGTGGAACATTTTTTCCGCTTTTTTTACACCTTCTTCACTAAGGGAAACATTTTTTGTTTTTTCATCATAAACATATTCATCTTCCTTTAGTGATTTGGCTAAACGATCTGCATCCATGTATAAATTAGCACTTTTCATTTCTCCGCCAGAAATAATAAGTGGTGTACGAGCTTCATCAATTAATACTGAGTCGACTTCATCAATAATCGCAAAATTTAGTGGACGTTGGACTCTATTTTCTTTACGGATAACCATGTTATCTCTTAAATAATCGAATCCAATTTCATTGTTTGTCGAATATAAAATATCGCAAGCATATTGTTCTTGTTTTTCTTTTGGTGATAGTTCACGTAAATTAATTCCAACTGTCAATCCTAAAAATTTATGAATTTGGCCCATCCAGTTAGCATCACGATCAGCTAGGTATTCATTAACAGTGATGATATGTACACCTTCACCAGGCAAGGCATTTAAATAAGCAGGCATTACTGAAGTTAATGTTTTACCTTCACCAGTTTTCATTTCCGCAATATTTCCATAGTGAATAGCTAAAGCACCTAAAATCTGAACATAGAATGGTTTTTCTCCAATTACTCTGAAACAAGCTTCTCTAGCTACTGCGAAAGCTTCAACTAAAATATCTTCTAGAGTTTCTCCTTTTTCTAATCTATCTCTAAACTCATTCGTTTTATTTTGTAATTCTTTATCCGATAATTTTTGCATTTCTTCATCTAAAGCGACAATTTGGTCAGCTTGACGATGAAATTTCTTTAGTTCTTTATATTCGTGATCGAATAATTTTTTTAATAAATCCATGTTACCATCTCCTGTTTGATATTATATCAATTCTTTTTTTGATTTTAAAGGTTTTCCACTGTTTTTGTGGAAAAACAATTCAAAAAAAGATATCATTTCTGATATCTTTAGAATAAATTATACTTTTTAAGATGTTTTTTTATTCCAGCATCATAATCCAGATAATATTTTCTATCGATGGGATGAAGCCTTAAATTGAACTCTCCTTTTAATTCTGTTAATAATTTATTTATTTTCAATTTCTTTACTTGATTGAAATAATGTTCAAAATTTTTATCAGCTTTTACTGTTAATAAAGTGGAAATATTTTCTATGTCGAAGGTTTGAATGCAAGGTATCTTTATTGGATCAAGTTTCCCTCTTAGTATAAATTCTTCTTCATAATCGACAAGTGGAGATAATCGTACTTTTCCCTGATCAATTTCGACAATAATTTCATCATCTTGACGATCTTCTTCTTGGGTATATAGTTCTCTAACTAGTAACTTTTTATATTCTTCTAATAGTGGTTGATCACCATAGCCTTCATTTAAAAAACGTAAAAAGTTTTGTTGTTCCCATCCTTCTTTGACTGCCCAATCCTTAAGTAACATGTATTCCTTATCTTTTTGTCTAGTATATTGTGAAAGAAGTCCATAGACAGTTTGATCTTCAATTTTCATCCTGGCTAGTTGGTAATGAACAGATGGCAGGCCAAAATAAAGAGTTATCTTTTCCCCTACTAGCTCTTTTAAGATTTGTCGTTCAAATATAGGTACTTTAAAATAGTAAATTTTATTTCCTCTTTTCAGCCAATAACCACTCACTCTGTGGTGATAATTATCCCTTTTTAAAGGAGGAACAGTTTCATCTTCTAATTGAATCAATTCAATATCTTCTAAATTTCCCAAGTCAATCACCTTAGTATTTTGACCCACAATAACTGGGCATTCTTGTTCCATTATGCCACCCCCTAAAAAGCGGTTCTATTATACTATAAATTATTTTTATTTTCAAGGTAGCATTAAATCAATATCAACATTACCATCAATCCCTGGAATTTTTCCTACATTAGTAAATTGCCATAGTAGATAATCTCCTTCATAATTTGTTTTATCTGTATAATGGGCTAGCCAAATATCATGTTCTATATAAATCCAGAGTTTTTCTAAATAATTTTTGCTAGCATAGAACATACTTTGATAACCAGAACTATTTATTCGTTCTAAAAATTGATTAGCCATTTCATTTAATTCATATAAATTTAATTTATATTCTTTTAAATTTCCATAGCATTCCCAGTCGAAAACAACAGGTAAATCAAGTTCATATGGAGCTAGTTCATTCACAACCCACTCAGCTTGTTCTTTAGCTTCTTTGATACTAGCCGCATAAGAAAAGTAATACACCCCTACTTTTAATCCTGCTTCTTTAGCTCCTGTTATATTTTCCTTGAAGTAAGGATCAATTACTGAACCTTTACCAGGTCCCTGCTGAGTACCCATTCTGATCATTACGAATTCTACTCCTGCCGATTTTACCTCTTGCCAATCAATTTCTCCTTGCCACTTAGAAACGTCAATACCTAACATTGTATCATCGGTTAAATAATCGTTTTTTACTTCTTCTAAAGTCACACGATTCGTACTACTATTGGTATTACTGCTACCAGAACTTTTTTCTTTTACTCTTAAGGTAAAATTTATTCTCGTTTCGTTTTGATTATCATCGGTAGCAACATAAGTTAGAGGATAGTCTCCCACCTCATTGAGATTGTAATCTCCTTCTATATGGTAATCTGGGGTACGATCATAGTTATCCATACATAAGATAGTTTCTTCTAAATTTATCTTACTTCCCTTGTTTACTGTATAGACACTGCCTAACCAAACGAGAGGAGGTGTTTTATCTACTGCCCTTACTTTTACTTTTCCTGTTTTCTTTTTTCCATCTTCGATATATTGATAAGAAAACTCTTGATTTCCTAGTTTAGTTGCTTGAATTTCCTTATCTTCACTAAGATCATGATCTACTATAATATCTGATAATTTTATCTTTTGATAGATTTCTATCTTATAAAAAGTTTCTTCCGTTGTAAATAAATTTATATAGATTGCAATTATGATTAAAACACATAAAATTATTCCTAAATATAGATATTTATTCTTTACTATTTTTTCTTTCATACTAACACCCACTATTTATTAATAGTATAGACTCTTTTTATTTTCTTTACTATATTTTCCCGAAAAAAAAGCACTATTTAATTAGTGCTTTCTTCTTTCCTTATTCTGCCTCAATAACTCCATAATTTCCGTCTTTTCTCTTGTAAACGACTGTGGGTTCATTTGTTTCAATATCTTTATATAGGTAAAACTGATGTCCTAGAAGTTCCATTTGTAGAATAGCTTCTTCTTCATCCATTGGTTTTACTTCTACTTTTTTTCTTTTTACAATTTTGGTGTCTTCTTCTATTTCTGGCATTTCTTCAATATAATCAAAGGCAAACTCTTTAGCCTCTTTTAACTTTTTAGATTGCAATCTAGTCTTATTCTTTCTAATTTGCCTTTCTAACTTGTCTACAAGTACATCAATTGCGGCATAGAAATCTTCTTTCTCTTCTTCTGCTCTTAAAATAATTGTTTTCATTGGAATTGTTATCTCTACTTTATGTAAGTGGTTAGGAATTTTGACAATTACAGTAGCCTTTACGTCCTCTGGACTTTCGACATATTTATCTAATTTCTTTAATTTTTCTGTCGCATACTCTTCCATAGCTTTCGTAATTGTAACTTTACTTCCTCTGATAGATATATCCATATATATCCCTCCTTATATTTAATATAATAACATATTTATAAAAAAATAGGAAGAGAATGCACAAATATTATTTATCACACGTCGGCAAGGAAAAACTACCTATTTGGTAGTTACAAGTTCTTTAATAACGACCACATCTAAAGCTTGTAAGCCTTTAGCTGTTTCAAGTAGTTTGAATTCTACAACTTGTCCCTCAGATAAAGTTTTGTAACCATCTTGTTTAATTGCTGAGTAATGTACAAAGATATCTTCGTCCTCAGTATACTCGATGAATCCATAACCCTTTTCGTTATTGAACCATTTTACGGTTCCTCTCATCACTGCCACCTCACCTTCTTTATATAATTCTATGACGCCTAGTGCTCATCACCAACTTCCCGTGCTAACCACCAACTACTGCGCATATTCATAGTAGCATATTCTATTGTCGTTTTTTGTATTTTTTTGCTGAAATGTCAAAATTTAACTCTGAACGGTTAATTTTTACCCACTTTCTCTATTTTTTAACCGTTCAGAAGCGATTTTCGACATTTCACGACAAATTTCTACTTTTTAATTAAAGTAAGTGTTATAGTGTAATTGGCATTGTTAGGAGGGAGAATTTTGAAAAGTTTTTTCTTAGGAAGGTCTTTACAAATGGTAAGAGAGATATATCCTGATTATGATAACGATAAATTAGACGAAATCAGATATGGTCTCGAGGCAACATATCTGTCTATTACTAAGCTAGTCGTCATTTTAGGAATTTCTTTATTACTTGGTATATTTAAGGAATCTGTCATCTTACTTGTTTTGTTTAATTTCTTAAGATTGACTGGATTTGGTCTCCATGCAACCAAAAGCTGGATGTGTTGGGTTTCTTCTAGTATTACTTTTTTACTAGTACCTTTTTTCTGCAAATCCTTGGTGTTACCCAATTACGTTCTAGTGGCAATATCTGTTGTGTGCTTGATTAATTTTTTACTGTATGCACCTGCCGATACTGTTAAAAGACCATTAATCCATAAGAAGCGTAGGTTATTATACAAAGTATGTACGGTCTTGATTGCTTCTTTATACACAGTATTAATCTTCATAACAAAAGATACTTTTCTACAAAATTCTCTCGCTAGCGCGATGCTAATAGAGGGAGCCTTGATTAATCCATATATATATAAATTATTTAACTTACCATATAATAATTATAAAAATTATGTAATCAGTGCTTCTAAATAATGAAGAGGAGCGTTATGAAAAACTTTTTAGCAATGATCCTATCTGGTGTTGGAATGTTTGCTGCTACTATATCAACTTCAGCATGTCCAATTGTTTGGATGGACGAACCTTCTATGCCAAATAAAATGATCGAAAAATAAAGAAGATTGGTGATATCTTCTTTTTTTTGTCTTTAAAATTTTATCTTATTGGACATTTTCCAAATGAACAGTTAATTCTTGAACAAAGTATTCATCCATTTTTGAAGTAGTACGTTCAAACATTCTATTTCTTTCTACTATTTTATTTACTAAGTGTAATCCTGTCCCTCGGT
>ERZ1643251.1569-NODE-1569-length-25723-cov-6.449236_pt1 | contig 25723 bp, 21 predicted proteins | sample MGYA00579261_ERZ1643251 | MGnify/ENA primary metagenome ERZ1643251 (study PRJEB29033, sample SAMEA4952267) | chicken gut metagenome | biome: Broiler Chicken; feature: Gastrointestinal Tract; material: Caecum | place: Ireland | collected 2018 | study: Broiler... | reverse complement strand
CGAATATCCATTGTGGTTACTTTTTGTTGAGCTTTTGTTTACTGCTATTTTGCCAGGTATTTGTGAGGAAGTTGCACATCGCGGCATGCTTTTGCATGGTTATAAGAAAATGGGTATAAAAAAGGCTATTGTTTTATCTGGCTTTCTATTTGGGCTTATGCACCTTAATATTGAACAATTTTTCTACGCTAGCTTAATAGGAATTTTCTTTGGATTTGTCACATTTTTTACTGATAGTATATATCCTGCAATGATTATGCATTTCACAAACAACGCAATCAGCACTTTCATGGGCTATGCCTCGGTTAATAATTTACCGATTAGCAATGCACTAAATACATTTTTCAATACAATGTTTGGTGGGAATGCACTACTATCCATTATGATGATGTTTTTATTTATTTTTATTTTAGTTGGCATAATGTATTTGGTTGTGATGGCTATTTTCAAAGACACGAGGCTAAGAAACATGGCATCAATTGCAGATAAGGTTGTAAAAGAAGAACTTCGCCGTAGCCTTATGCAGGGTGTGGACGGAGCGCAGGATATGCAATCACAATCTGATGTCAATGTGGATATGAAGACATATGGCAATAGTAAGATATTTTCTATAGTTATGAAAACTGATTATGAAAATGTCTATAAACCTACATTTCGTGATAACATATTTTTATACGTGAATTTATTTCTGGGAATTGCCGTAACTCTTTCAACATTTATATGGGGCGTTTTGTGATGACAAATTTTATGGACTATGCCTTAAAATGTGCGAAAAAAGCGCAAGCACTCGGTGAAGTTCCGATTGGTGCTGTCGTGGTGAAAGATGACAAGATAATTTCGACTGGCTACAATGTTCGTGAAAAAAGTCAAGATGCAACAATGCATGCTGAGATTGTTGCAATCAAGAGGGCTTGCAAAAAACTTAAATCTTGGAGACTTGATAATTGTGACATATATGTTACGTTAAAGCCCTGTCCCATGTGCGCTGGTGCAATTGTTAATGCGAGAATTAATACATGTTACTATGGTGCAAAAAATTTAAATGACAAAGAGGATACCATTGAAAAGATATTTTCAAATCCGATGCTTTTAAATCATAGTACAAAATTGGTTTACCATCACAATCAACAGTGCCAACAAATACTGAGCCAATTTTTTAAATCTAAACGATAATATCATTTTAAGTTGTAAAAAAACTAAAAATAAGATATAATAACACATATGACAAAGACTAACAAAAAACACATAACTTTTTTTAGCATCTTAGAGCTTATCGTGGACATAATTGTTTATCCTGTGATAATCATATCTTTTATGTCCAGTTTTTTTATGCTGGTTGCAAAAAGTAAAAATGTGATAACTCCAATTTTTGGCTATACCTTTGTTAGGGTTTTGTCCAACTCCATGTCCATTTATTGCCCCGAAGCGGAACGCAATTTTATCAAAGGCGACATTGCAGTCATCAAAACACAAGATTCATTGTACAGCATTGGAGATATTATAGCATTTTATAATTACTCTGACAGTGTTGACTCAACAATAAGCAAGATGAATGTGACAAATGTTCACCAAGAACAACAGGAAAGGCTTGACGGCGAAGGTAATGTTGTTTATGACGATGAGGGTAATGTTGAGTATGTTACCAATAATTATGTTCCAACCAAGGATGATGACGGAAATGTTATTTTTGATCAACAACTGATTGAAAATGTCAAAAACGCTGAAGTCGGAGAAACCATTGAGGGTACAAATTATGTAAAGACAAATGTGCCTGACAATCGCCACAGTCGAAGTGATGTTGAAGATATGGGAACTGTTTCTGTTTATTTCCATCAAATTGTTCAAATAAGAATTGACACCAGTGGTACTATCTTCTACATAACAAAAGGAACAACCAACTCATCCACCGAAATAGTACGCGAGGATTTTGTTGCAGGAAAATATGTCAGCACGGGACGATGGTTGACGAGTTTAGTTAGTTTTTGCGCTTCAACTGAGGGGATGATTATTTTGGTGGTAGCACCAATATCATTCGTTGTGTTGATTGAGTTGCTGTCCATACTGGAGCAGATCAACAACATCTTACTTGAAAAAAGGGTGCTTGCACGCGAAATACCTTTTGATGGCAAAGATTGCAAAAAAGCGAACATTTGTCCAGAGATGCGAGATGTGGATAAGATTTTTTATTATGATGTCATGTCCCCCGAATATAAGGCTGAAGTGTTTGAAAATATTTGGGGATACTTAAAAGATTCCAAAAAGACAAAAGATAAAAAACTTTTTGAAACTGCACTGGATGCGGCAATGGTTTATAGTATGGAAAATCCATCACAATACTATGAAGTTTGGATAAATAGTACACAAAGCAAAAAGCGCCAACAACAAATCATTTCCATAGAGCAAAAAGCAGAGCGGGTGAAATATGATGAGGTTGCGTGCGTAGAATATAGAAATGTTAAAAAGAAAAAGACGAAAAGGAAAAAAGCCAAGTCTTTAACTGAAATAGACAAGACAATTGAAAAAATAAAAAAGCAAGAATTAGAAGACAATAACAAAAGTGATGAAATAAAAAAAGATAAAAAAGATGGCAAATAAGAAAAAGAATACTGTTTATACATTGGCAGGAAAAATTGGAGATATTTTACTAATCCCAATTCTTGTTTTGGCGCTTGTGGTTACACTGATAATTTTTACGCAAAATCAGTCAAACAAAGTCCCATCTTTTTTTGGGCTTTCTGTGGTGAGAATTTTGAGCTCCTCAATGCAAAATTCTGGATTTAGAGTTGGAGACAGCGTTTTTATTGTGTCCACTGATACAAATACACTTTGGACTGGGGACATAATTGCCTTTTACCAATACCCGGACAGTGCTGATACTACATTTGAAAAAATTGAACTTGAAACACCAGATCAAAAAGTAGAAGTTACCTTAGAAGAACCACAAAACAGGAAACAAATGTCTGATATAACTGGTGGTGGATATAGGATTGTATTTCATGAAATTGTTGGAGTATTGCAAGATCACACTGGCGCAAGGTATTTTAGGACCAAAGGTTCTTCAAATGGAAGTGCCGACAGTGTCCTTGTAAGGGATGATTTTGTTGTTGGAAAATACATAAATACTCCCGTTTGGATAAGAGATGTTTTAAGATGGGTTTCTAGTTCTGTTGGAATGATATGTTTGGTATGTTTGCCACTTGGTATAATGATAATTTTGCAGTCCTTAGCATTAATTGAACAAATCAATTTTATGTACATAGAGAAAAAACTCATATCAGGCAAGATGAATTGGCAGGATACCGAGGCTCAAAGATTAATCAAAACTGGCGAAATGGAAAATATTTGTAAAATTGTAATTTTGGCCAAAGCGCCTGGCGATGAAAAAGAGGAGCTTTTTGAACAAATTTATCCATCAGGCAATAAGATGAGTAAAAAAGAAGCTGAACAAAATGAACTTGCAAATTATTCTTTTGAATTACTTAAAAGTGAAGGTGAGATTGCGTATTTTGAATTTTGGAATAAAAATACAAGATGGAAGTCAGATCGTCAAATTATAGATGATCAAATAAAAATTCTAACAATAAATAAATATCTCGAAAATAAAACTAACGAAATTAAAAAAGATGTGTAAAAATTTATTTTTGTCACATACTAGAATTGTTAAAACTTTCGTTAGTTTTTTATTAAAAGGAGATATTTATGAAAAGAAAGTTCAAATTATTTGCAACAGTTGCATCACTTTGCTTGTCTGTTGCGCTAATGGCATTTGGTGTGTATGCCGCAACTTCAGTTTCCTATTCTGTAAGTGGTACAGTTACATATCAGATGCAAGATGTTTTGGTTACCGTAACAACGCAAACCGAAAATGTAACCGATTCTCATCAGGGTTATGAGGATGGAAATGTAACAGAGCTGTCTTATGCAAATGCACAGCAAATAGATACTTACACTTCCTATAACACTGGAACAAACTTGCCTGAGGGTAATGGCACTCACGAGGCCAATGCGAGCATTGACTTAAATACTTCTAGTGCGTGGAAAATTACTATTACAGTTTCTACAATTAACCCAAATGGTGTTGAAGTTGCACTTTCTGATAACGATTTTACTTTAACAGGTACCGAAAATTTTGCTGTGGTTGGAGATGATGCCAATTCCTATGATACACAAATACAAGATGATGGTAGTGCTCAATTTGTCTTCTATGTATATTTGAAGGATGCAACTGTAGCTATTTCCAATGCAACATTCAATATTGGGCTAACTATAACTCAATATAATGTGTAAAAATTATAAAATATGTCAAAAATCAGTCTGAACGGCTGATTTTTTTTGATTTTTTTATTGACAAATACACATCTGATGGTTATACTTTTGTAAGGAATATTGTTCAAAATAGTGATTGATGTAGAAATATTCTAACTGAATATGTGTATATACAGGCAAATAACACGGGATCACGTGTAGATTTTGCTTGTTATTTTCATGTATTAATATATTTTAACTTATCAAGGAGAAATCAATGATGCAACGAAATATGCCAACACTTAAAAAAATTAAATGTGGGAAAAATGAACGTTATACCTTTTCCGAACTTGAAGAGATAGCGGATCTTCCAAATTTGCTTGACATTCAAAAAGAGCCATACAAGGAATTTTTGGAACATGGCATATATGATATTCTTCAGGAATTGTCACCAATTACCGACTATTCTGGCAAAGCTAAATTATATTTTCTTGACACAGACATGTCGGAAAAGCCCAAATATGATATCAAGGAATGCCGTAGACGTGGACTTTCTTACTCTTTACCACTAAAAGTAAAGGCTAGGTTCGTTGTTGAAGATAGCGGCGAGGCAATAGATCAAGAAGTTTACCTTGGAGATATTCCTCTTATGACCGACCAAGGTTCATTCATTTTTAATGGTATTGAAAGAGTAGTTGTTAGCCAAGTAACACGTTCTCCAAGTGTTTATTTCACTCGTGAGAAAAACGACAATAGTACGCTTCGTGGACAAATTTATCCAAACCACGGTATGTGGTTTGAAATTGAACAAGGCGCAAACGAAACATTGAAAATTGTTCTTGACCGTTCACACAAAATCACTCTTGGGTTATTTTTAAAATGTTTTGGATACACCAATGATGAAATCATTAATATGTTTGGTGGACATAGATTAATTAAACAAATAATTGAAAAAGAACCACAGACAACACAGGAAGAAGCGCTCATTGAGCTTGCTAGAAAAACCAGACCAGCTGACGTACCAAATGCAGAAAGTACACGTAACTACATCAATCTTTTGTTCTTCTCTGACGCATACTATAATGTTACCAGGGTTGGTAGATATAAAATAAATAAAAAACTTTCTCTTGCCACTAGAATATCCAATCAGATCAGTGCACAGAACATTGTTATTGACGATGAGGTTGTCGTTAAAAAGGGTGAGAAAATCAATCCTGAAGTTGCAAGAAAAATTCAAGATAGTGGTATCAATGAAGTTTTCGTTGAACTCAACGGCAGAAACCACCTAATTAGAGGAAATAACCGAGTTCGTCTTTCCAAAGTTTTCCCTTGTGATGAAAAGGCACTTGGAATATTGGAGGAGGTTTATTATCCAAAACTTGCTCAAATATTAAAAGATAATAAAACCAAAGAAAAACGCATTGAGGCTATTAAAAACAACGCCAAAGATCTCATGATAACAACACTCACCATGGACGATATTTTGGCTACTATAAGTTACTACCTTGACTTGATTGAAGGCATTGGAGAGATAGACAACATTGACCATTTGTCCAACAAACGTGTTGCAACAGTTGGAGAACTTGTGGGAAATGCCTTCCGAGCAGGTGTTAAAAAACTTGGCGCTAATATAAAAGAAACACTTCAGGGAAAAGAACTCAGTGAGATAACTCCATCTCAAATAGTAAACCCTCGTCCAGTGAATAAGGCACTTAAAGACTTTATCGCACAGTCACAATTAAGTCAGCTTATGGACCAAATAAACTCGCTCAGTGGACTTACTCAAAAACGTAAATTTTCTGCAGTGGGTCCTGGAGGTGTCAAAAAGGAAAGAGCAAGTGCTGAAGTTCGTGATATTCACTATACTCACTATGGCAGAATATGTGCAATTGAAACTCCTGAAGGTCAGAGCATTGGTCTTATAAACACCATGACATCATATTGTAAAATAAATGAATATGGCTTCATGGAAACACCATACAGAAGAGTCGATAAAACAACTGGCAAAGTAGAGAAGTCTTACGAATACTATATGGCAGATGTCGAAGACAATTGCTACATCGCACAAGCTGTTGAGCCATTAGATCAAGAACAAAGATTTATAAATGATCGTGTTCTTTGTAGACATAAAGATGCTATTGTAGAAGTTCCAAAATCTATGGTTGACTTTGTGGATGTCTCTCCACGTCAGTTTATATCTGCTGCTACATCACTTATTCCATTCCTTGGAAATGATGACTCTGCTCGTGCACTTATGGGTTCAAACATGCAACGTCAGGCGGTGCCAATTCTTAGACCAGAAGCACCAATTGTCGGAACTGGTATGGAAAGACCGATAGCGAAAGACTGTGGTGATATGATCGTAGCTAAACGTGATGGCATAGTTGATTATGTTAGCGCAGATGTTATAAAAGTTCGTGCAGATGAAGGTGGGGTTGATGAGTATAAACTCATAAAATTCCAAAAAACAAACGCAGATACATGTAACAACCAAAAGCCAAATTGTCAAAAAGGTCAAAAAGTTAAAAAAGGCGATCTTTTGGCAGACGGGTATGCTACCCAAAATGGTGAACTTGCATTGGGCAAAAATGTCCTTGTAGGTTACATGAACTGGGAAGGTTATAACTATGAGGATGCTATTCTCATAAGCGAAAGAATTGTTAAAGAAGATGTTTACACTTCAATTACATTGAAAGTTGAAGAAATGCCATGCAGAGCAACAAAGCTTGGCGATGAAGAGATAACAAGAGATATACCTAATCTTAGTGAAGACGCATTAAAAAATTTGGATGAAAATGGTATTGTTCGTGTAGGAACAGAAGTTCGTCCTGGCGATATACTTGTCGGAAAGGTTACACCAAAAGGTGAAACAGAATTAACACCAGAGGAAAGACTTCTTCGCGCGATTTTTGGTGATAAGGCTCGCGAAGTTAGAGACACATCACTCAGAGTTAAACATGGCCGTGGTGGTGTAGTTGTTAATGTTGAAGTTTTCTCTAGAAAAAACAAAGATGAACTTGACCCAGGTGTAAACATGCTTGTTAAAGTGTATGTTGCACAAAGAAGAAAACTTTCAGTTGGTGACAAAATGTCGGGTCGTCACGGAAATAAAGGTGTCGTATCTCGTGTCCTTCCAGAGGCCGATATGCCATACATGGCAAATGGGCAGCCACTGGATATTGTTCTAAATCCTCTGGGTATTCCATCACGTATGAACGTTGGTCAGGTACTTGAAGTTCACCTAGGCTTAGTAGCTGGAACACTTGGCTGGAAAGTTGCAACACCTGTATTTGATGGTGCTGATGCTGATAAAATCAAAGATTTGTTGGTGGCAAATAACTTCCCAAGCGATGGTAAAATCCAACTTTATGATGGTAGAACTGGAGAGCCATTTGACCACAAGGCAACAGTTGGTTATAAGTATATGTTAAAACTTGACCACATGGTTGACAGTAAAATGCACGCAAGATCAACAGGACCATACTCACTCGTCACACAACAACCTCTTGGTGGTAAAGCCATGATGGGTGGACAAAGATTTGGTGAAATGGAAGTTTGGGCACTTGAAGCTTATGGTGCTTCAAGCATACTTCAAGAAATTCATACTGTCAAATCTGATGATATCGTGGGCAGAACAAAGACATACGAAGCAATTGTAAAAGGTCAACCAATTGCAGAGCCTGGAATCCCAGAAAGCTTTAAAGTACTTGTTAAGGAACTTCAAGCCCTTGGACTTGATGTCAAGATACTCACAGAAGATAACAAAGAAGTTTCAATTCAAGAACTTTCAAATGATGACGACACTCCAAGCTTAAGCCATGAAGTTGAGCAGGAACTAAAAGATGTAACAATTGACTTCGACGATGAAGTTCCAAGTGATAGCGCGGATGTCGTGACGCCAGAAGATTTAAATAATGGTATTGATGTAGACAACTTATTTGATGAGTTTGATGACTTTGAAGAGTAATTTATAAGGAGAAAAACGGATGTTTGAACTTAATAATTTTGATTCCATAAGAATTGGCATAGCTTCACCAGAGAAAATACGTGAATGGTCTCATGGTGAGGTTACAAAACCAGAAACCATAAATTACAGGACACAAAAACCAGAAAAAGATGGACTTTTTTGTGAAAAGATTTTTGGACCAAGAAAAGACTGGGAATGCCATTGTGGAAAATATAAGCGCATAAGATACAAAGGTGTCATATGTGATAAGTGTGGTGTTGAGGTTACACGTTCCAAAGTACGTCGTGAACGTATGGGACACATCGAACTTGCAGCTCCTGTAACACACATATGGTTTTTCAGAAGTGTACCATCAAGAATTGGTACAATTTTGGACATAACACCAAAAGCTTTGGAACAAGTTGTCTACTATGTAAATTGGATAGTAATTGATCCAAAAAATAGTAATTTCACATATAAGCAAATCATTTCAGATAGAGAATATCGTGAAGCACAAGAAATGTTCGGTGTAAACAGTTTTGTTGCCGGCATGGGCGCAGAAGCGATAAGAATACTTTTGTCTCAAGTAAATCTTGAAAAAGAGAGCAAAGAACTTAAGGAGACATTAAAGACAGCAAAAGGACAAAAGCGCATTAAGGCTATCAAGAAATTAGATATTGTTGAAGCCTTTTTAAAATCTGGCAACAAGCCAGAATGGATGGTTCTCACAGTTCTTCCTGTCCTTCCACCGGACCTTAGACCTATGGTTCAACTTGATGGTGGTAGATTTGCAACAAGTGATTTGAATGATTTATACAGACGTGTAATAAACAGAAATAACCGTCTCAAAAAACTTATAGAACTTGGAGCACCTGACGTTATTATAAGAAATGAAAAACGTATGCTTCAAGAGGCTGTGGATGCATTGATAGACAATGGTAAACATGGCAAGGCAGTTCAAGGTGCAAAACAAAAAGACCTTAAATCTCTTACTGCAATACTCACAGGTAAGCAAGGTCGTTTCCGTCAAAACCTACTTGGAAAACGTGTTGACTATTCAGGACGTTCCGTTATTGCCGTTGGTCCAGATCTTAAGATGTATCAATGCGGTCTTCCAAAAGAAATGGCACTTGAACTTTTCAAACCTTTTATAATCAAAAGATTGGTTGAGATGAATCAATCAAATAACATAAAGAGTGCAAAACGTTTGATCGAACGTGAAAAACCTGTGGTATGGGATGTGCTAAGTGAAGTCATCAAAGATCACCCAGTACTTTTAAACCGTGCACCATCTCTTCACAGACTTAGTATTCAAGCTTTTGAACCTGTTTTGGTAGAAGGTAGAGCGATAAGGCTTCACCCATCGGTTTGTACTGGATTCAATGCGGACTTCGACGGTGACCAAATGCCAGTCCACGTTCCACTTTCCATTGACGCAAGGACAGAAGCTCGTACACTTATGCTTTCTTCCAACAATATCTTAAAACTAAGTGACGGAGCACCTATCGTAACTCCTGGACTTGATATTGTCATTGGATGTTATTATTTGACACAAAGCAAAAAAGGTGTAAAAGGTGAAGGCAGTATCTTCGCAAGTGAAGATGAAGCCATCATAGCTTATCAAACAAATGTTTTGGACATTCAGGCAGAAATTGAGGTTAGAAGAACTGCTGTTGTTGACTCAAAAACGTATTCAAAACGTATAAAAACAACTGTTGGAAGAATTATATTCAATCGTGCAGTTCCTCAAAATCTTGGTTTTACAAAACGTGAAACTCCACAAGGCATGTGTGACCTTGAGATTAATTATCCTGTAATGAAGGGTGATCTTAAGAAAATTACTGTTGCTTGTTTTGAAAAACTTGGAACAACAGAGTGTTCCAAAATGATAGATCGCTTCAAAGAACTTGGATATAAATATTCAACCATAGCATCACTTACAATCAATGTTTATGATATGGAAGAGCCACCAAAGAAAAAAGAGATTTTGCAAGAAGCACAAAACAAGGTAATGCAAAATGAAAATTTACTTTCAATGGGTCTTGTTACTTTGGATGAAAAACTTACAGCAAACATAAATGTGTGGTTTGATGCAACAAATAAGGTTCAACAGGCAGTTATTGATAACTTGGATGACTACAATCCACTAAAAATGATGGTCATCTCTGGTGCCCGTGGTAACAACGTTCAGCTTAACGGTATATGTGGAATGCGTGGTATTATGGCAAACGCATCAGGTCAAAAAGTTGATATTCCTGTCAAATCATCTTTCCGTGGCGGACTTACTCCACTTGAATACTTCTTGTCGTCTCGTGGTGGACGTAAAGGTCTTGCCGATACTGCTCTTAAAACAGCGGACTCTGGATACCTTACGCGTAGACTTGTAGATATCAGCCAAGATGTGGTTGTGACAGAAGAAGATTGTTTTGCAAGTCTTGGCGAAAAAGTTAAAGGCTCAATTGTTCGTGCACTTGTTCAAGACAAAACAGTTCTTGAAACACTTGCGGATAGAATTTCAGGCAGATTTGCGGTTGATGATGTCGTTGATCCAAAAACAGGTGAAGTAATAGTTAAAGCAAATACAATGATATCAAAAGAGCAAGCAAAAGCTATTGAAAATGCCGGCATTGAAGAGGTAAACATAAGAACACTTCTCACTTGCCGTTCACGTCATGGTGTTTGTGCAAAATGTTACGGACGCAATATGGCAGGGCTTGACGAAGTTACAATTGGTGAGGCAGTTGGTATCATTGCCGCTCAGTCAATCGGTGAACCAGGAACACAGCTTACAATGCGTACCTTCCACACTGGTGGTGCCGCAGTTGCTGCCGATATCACAAAAGGTTTGCCTCGTGTTGAAGAAATTTTTGAAGCACGTAGACCAAAAGGTGAAGCAAGACTTAGTGAAATCGCAGGAACGGTAACTGTAAAAGATGAGCCAAGACTTTATACAATCACAGTCAAAAACCCAGAAGAAGAAGCTGTTTATGAGATCAAAAAACCAGTTTATCTCAAAGTAAATACTGGCGACAAGATATTTGCAGGGACACAACTTTGTGAAGGTTCAATTAACCCTGCCGACCTATTGAGAATTAAAGGTCTTAAAGGTCTTCAAGATTATCTTCTAAGTGAAGTCATTTCAGTTTATCGTGCACAGGATGTTTCTATCAATGATAAACACATCGAAGTTATCATAAGACAAATGCTAAAGAAAGTTAAAATAGAAAATGCTGGAGATACAACACTCCTTCCTGGCGAAATAGTTGATGTATTTGCCTATGAGGATGAGAATGAAAGAGTACTTCGTTCAGGCGGCACACCTGCTACTGCAAAACGTATACTTTTGGGTCTTACAAAAGCATCACTTGCAACTGATAGTTTCCTTTCAGCCGCATCATTTGAGCAAACATCAAGAGTTCTTACCGATGCAGCACTTAAAGGAAAAGTTGACCACCTTAAGGGCTTGAAAGAAAACGTTATCATTGGTAAACTCATCCCAGCGGGAACAGGACTTAAACAATATCGTGAACTTTTCCCTGTGGAAGTTGAAAATGCATAAAAAATGAGATTTGTATCTCATTTTTTTTTACTTTCTGAATAATATATGTTATAATAATTAAAAGGAGAAAATATGGAACAAAATAATCCTTTTGAACCAATACTTGATAGTGATGAGTATATCCAAAAAATTTACAAACCAAATAAACTAAAAATGTATTTGTCATCTTTTTTGGCATCTTTATTCTTTTTTTTGTGGCTGGCCATTATCTGTACAGGAGTGGGAATGTCAGATGTAAATGATCCAAACATGTGGTGGGTAGGTTTGCTAATTGCTGTTGGAATATGGGTGGTTTTCTTATTTGTATTGTGGTTATTTTTAGCACTTTCATATAAAAACACATTTTATGCATACACCAACAAACGCATTGTCATTCGTCGAGGGGTTTTTGGCGTTGACTTTAAAAGCTTGGACATGAACATGGTTGGGGCAATAACAGTTAATGTATCATTGCTTGATAAAATTCTGCGCCGCGGAACAGGAACAATCATTTTTGGAAGCATGGCAAGTCCAATGGCGAACAACGCATCATTCTTTAGATTTGCTAATATCACCGAGGTTTACGACAGATATAAGGAAATAAAAACAGTAATAGATGAGCAAAAATTGCGTAATAAGAATCCAATAAACTCCTAAAAAATGCAAGAAATTGCATTTTTTTTGTGAATATTAACACCTTTTTTACTCACAATAATTTCGGAGGTAAAAAATGGACGTTAAAACATGGAGACCTGGTGAAGAAGCACCAGAGAGCGGAAACTATGCTTGCTATGACGATAACGGCAGATGTGGTGGAAGTGTTTACCTTGAAAAAGGTCAAAGATTTCCTGCTACTCAACATAGTGGAAGTTATTACAAATCAGAAAACTAAATTTATATGAAAAATACTCGTACTACTATGTTGGTACGAGTATTTTTCGTATAAGTCAGTAGTTAATTCTGTTGACCTTTTTTAAATTCTTCAATTTTATTTTTAAAATATTCACGGTAGTGATCCGACACTTCATCCCAAGTTTCAGCTTTTAGTGATGAGGTGTTTTGCCTCACTTTGTCATATAATTCTTTGTTGTTTATTATTTCCCAAATGCGTTTTGTATATGCTTTTTCATTAAATTCGCTTAAAAAGCCAGTTACATTATCTTCAATTCTTTCGCCACAACCATAGTTTTTAAGTGCCAAAGTTGGAAGCTGTAGCGCCGATGCTTCCAATACAACCAAACTATCACAATCGAAATCAGAAGGGAAAAGCATGAGATTTGCCGCATTGTAATAGCCATTTAGCAATTTTCTATCATTAAGATAACCCAAAAAGGTTACATTGTTTTGCAAATCATATTTCTTTACAAGTTTTTCAAGTTTTTTCTTGTATGGGCCATCTCCTATTATCCAAAAGTTAAAATTATTAAAATTATATGTATTTTTTACATTTTTTAGGCATTTTAAAGAAAATTGGACTTGTTTTGATTTGATAAGTCTGCCACAGAACAAAAAGATGAAATTATCTTTTATAGGCATGTTGCACTCAGTTATGTCTAAATTCTTTTTGTCCATTCCATTTTTTATTACTGTTATCTCATTTTTACAACCATAGGATTTTAAAACTTTAGCCGTGTCGAAGCTTACTGCAGTAACTGAAAATGCTTTGTTAAACTTTCTGGCCAATGATTTTAGCATCAGATATGTAATAAAGTGGCTTTTTGTTGACTCATACCATGCCATGTGAAATTTTGTATGAAGGGTTGCAATCACAGGTAAATTTAATTTTTTACCCATCTTTAAAGCCCACTTTGCCATTGCAGAAGCTGTGGTAAAGTATATTAAGTCAGGTTGAAATTGTTTAAGATCGCGAAGAAGTTTGCCTTTAACAAGACTTGGCAGGGCGATCATATCACAATAGGTTAGTTTTATGCTAGGTATTCTAAATATGTCATAATTTTTTAAATTTTGATTTTTTTGGTGATAGTCTGGACAATAAATTCTAACTTTATCTCCCTTTTGTTCAAACAGTGGGACAATTGTTTTAATAACATTTTCAGTTCCACCAGGGCCTGGATAAAAACTATCTGTAAAAATTGCTATGTTCATGATTTCATATTATAAAAATTTAAGTTTGTTGTCAAGTAGATTGCTATTTATGCATATTTGTATTATAATAAAAATGAGGTGACACATGGCAAGATACAATGAAAAAAATTACAAAGCAGATAAATTGAATGATTATTCAATTGAAAATTTGTTACAATCAGATGAGCAAGTTTTGTTAAAAACAAAGCCAAACAAAAAGGCTTTCATTGTGTCAAAAATTTTGACCATGCTTCCATTTGCATTGATTTGGATATTGTTTGATGGATTTATGATATATATGATGGTTTCAAATGATATCTTTTCTCATGTTCCTGTGTTTGTAACCGTTTTTATAGTTCTCTTCTTTCTGATCCATCTTATGCCATTTTGGATGTGGCTTGTAAATACGCTCACAGCATGGGCCCAATATAAAAATATAGAATATGTTTTGACCAATAAAAGAATTATTATAAAAAGTGGCGTAATAGTAGATATAAAAAATATTTATTATGGGGATATTCAAAGTGTAAATGTCAAAGTTGGCATAATTGACAATATGTTCAAAGTAGGTGATGTTTACATAAAAAGTGCAAATGGTGCAACTGCGCTTATGGATATAGAAAAACCTTATTTGGTTTTAAATCAGATCCAAGCGATTGTAAATGATATCAAAACCGACATTATATTTCCAAATGCTTATAGACCAGAGAATAATGAAGGTTTTAACACAAAATATACACCAAAAAATTGATTTTATTGGTTGTTTAAGTTGGAATATTCGTAATAAGCGAAGCCGAGAGCTCCTTGGTTGTAGTCGATATAAATATAATCTCCAATATTTTTTCATAGTAGACATCGTTTGAAACCGAGATGTCTATTTCTTTTTCATCAATTATAACCGTTAAAGTATATTGAGTAATCTGCCTTGCACCAGCTGTGATATCTTTTTCCATAATTTCATAGCTATTTGAAGTTTTACTTGAGGGAAGTGAAGTATTGACGATACTGGCTCCAAACATTGAATAACAATAAGAAAGTACAAAAACAAGGGTCAAAAAGCCAAATTTTTGCCATTTTTTTTGGTGATAATTTATTAAATAGCTTTTTAAAAACTGTGAAAGTAATGGTTGTTATCACGGAAAAGATAATGGCTGTGGGCAAAAGTGCCCAAAGCATAAATAATAGATTTTGGTAATTATAGTCCAAAGCATCCAAAAAAGATATCAATAATGCAACAAGTAAGTTATGATTATTTGTCGGTTTAGTTTAATTGTGAAATACTTTTGTTTTCTGATAAGAAATGTCACACTCACAAAAACCAAAATCATTGTTGTGCAAATAAACACAATAAGAATCCAAATGTCATTTGGTAATAAAAATCTCAAATTTAATGCCACAAATAGTCCAATGAAAGTAACATAAGCCATAATTTTGTATGTTCTAACTTTTGTTTGAAGTACATTTTGGATAAGAGCAGTTAAAGGATATAACGACATAATAATATGTTGTATTATTATGAAAGTTAAGTTGTCAATTAAATAATAAGAAAAATAAGCTGTGTTAATGATTGCGACAATAAAGAAAATTATTGTAAGTACAATGTAAATTGCATTAAAATAATTAAATTTTTTATTATTTTCTTTCATATTTTTATTTTAGAAAATAAAGGTTATTGTGTCAAGTTACAATTATATTTTAAATATTTTATGATAAATTGAGCACAAAATTCGGAATTTGAAATCGTTTTTTTGAATTTTTTGTTTTTATTATAGCTTTTAAATTTTCTTTTAATCTTTTCTCGTCACTCAAATTAATTGCTTCAATGCATGCTTCTTCTGCCTTATCGTATTCGCCCAAATAGTAATAACACATAGATAAATAATCATATGGCATGCTGGTCCAACATTCTGGTGATGAGATATAATTTAGATATCTTTCTTTGATTTTTAACATTTCATTTAAAGTTACGGCACAATCAAGATATTTTTGTTGGCTGTAGTATAGTAGTGCCAATTCTAGATATGGCTCTCGTACGTGACTTGCTTCTAGTATTGCTTTTTTTAGATATTCTTCCTGGTTTTTTTCATCACCCAAATATCCATAGCATCTAGCAATATATCTCATGCTTGCACATCTTTCATCGCGCCAGGTGGAAGTTGGCAAGGTGAGGTGGTATTTTAGCATATCTATTGCATTTTCATATTCGTCATGGAACATAAACTCTCTACCCAAATAATGTACATTTCTATCATCAAGAGGATTTTCTTTTACAGAAAGTTTTAAAAGAGGCAAGTAATTTGATCGTGATTTTTCATTGTCTGCTTTGTGATTTAATTGAATATTTGGCAAATCAATCCACTCATATTGATTCTCATCAATAGGAACCAGTATTTCATGCACAGGATATTTCCATTTAAAAGCACCTTTTTTGTGAATTTTGTCTGACATAAAAACAATGCCTTCGCTTCCGTCAGGATTGAAATTCCAAGTATAACGGTATCTAGTTCTGCCTGTTGTTTCTTTCCAATTTTCTTTTAAAATTTTGCTCCAACCACTTTCAAAATACTCATCAATATCAACGCAAACACAAATATTTGCATCGTCGGGTATTAAATTCAAACTATCATTTCTAGCCTCATCAAACCGAAAAGTCTCATATTTTTTTTGCTCTGTAATTACACCCAATTCTTTAAATCTTTCATAAGTTCCATCAGTACTTCCCGTATCGAGAACACACACATAATCTGCTTCTTTGACAGATTGAAAAAATCTATCAACAAATTTAATTTCATTTTTTGCTATAGCATACACACATATTTTATTTTCCATATTCATATGGTATGAAATTCTTATTAATTTTGATACTTATTTTTTTAGCAAGCTTTCAATCAATAAGATTCCACTTTTGACTGTAATAATTATCGCATGATTTCTTTCGCTTAGCTCGTCACTTAGGTATGCTAGATATTTTTTGTTAAGTTGATCAATTTCAATTTCAAAGCTTTTTCCATCAATTTTTATTTCAAGTGTACATTTTTGTTCCTGGTTAGTGTAAAAACCAAATTTACTTCCATTAAAACTAAATTTTACACTTCCATTTGTGGAAATTAAGTGGCCAAATGTCGAGGATGTGTATAACTTTTCATAGGATGTAAACAATGCTGTATCGGGAGAAATTTCTTCTCCACCAAATCCATAGCACATGTCAATTTTTTTCATCGCTACATATTGATTTGTATTTGTTTTGTATACAACCAGTTTATAATATCTTATGTTACTGTCTTTAAAAGTCACACCGACATCACCATTTGTGTAGTCTTGTATGTCATAATTACCCAAAAGTTGTAAATTATCTGCATCTGTGCCACCCAGAAGATCAAATTTTGTTGGCATGTGTGCAAAGTTGCCACCGGTATATTTAGTTATAATAAATTTGTTTACAGTATAAATTTTGCCCATGTCAATAGTCACTGCAAATGGATTTGTTTCGGAAATATTGTAATTCCTCTTAGAGTGAAATTGCAATGAAGTATCATTGTTTAACACATTTTCTATCCTATAAATATCCAAATTATCCCAACAGCCATAGTTTCCCTCTGTGGACACTACCTTAGCACTTAAATCTTCAGGATATATATGGTCTATTGCATAGATTTTGGTATACGAAGGTTCAATATAAAAATCTCTTGCCTCATAATCACCCAGTGTGCCCAAAATGTAGGTAGAGGGGATACTGACGACATTTGAACCACCATACGACCATCCAAGCTCCATGTAAGCATCATTGCCATTAGATACGGTGATTTCTTTAAAGTAGACGTAATCTCCTGCGTTTAAACTTAAAGTTATAGTTTGATTGTCATTTGTTGTAAAATTTGGATTATTTCCAGTTAAAGATATGACTTTTTCATAATTATTTTCGTTGTTTATAGATATATACAACCCGTGATTCCCTCTACCTGCACGCAAGCAAATTATGTATGTGTCAGTGGTTGGAATGTAAATTTTTCCTTCAATAACACCAATACTTCCATTGTTTAACCCATTCATAAAATGGTTTTTTGAATAATATTGATTTACTGTTGTGTAACCTTCAAATTGGTTTGCAAGTGCATCATCTGATGTTGTGTATATTTTGTTTGAATAAGTGTATTTACTTGCAATTAAAGTCTTGCCACTTTGTTTGATATTTATTGAAAATGTGATATCGGGTGTGGTTATATTGTCATTTGATAGTGAAATTGTGACATAAAAAGTCCCACTTTCAGAATTTTGGTCAGGTGTATATGTGTACACATTTTCATCTGTTTTTGTAAGTGTCCCATAGTCAGGGTTTGTAACTTCGACTATTTGAAAAACAAAATCATTTGGAACAATCAATCTTTCATTGAAATTCATTACCAGTGGTTCACCATAATTTATCTCATAAGGTCTTACTGTCTCAACAAAAATTTCTTGGTTTGAAGTTATGAAATTTCTGCCGGTTTGAAATATGGTTGCCACTGGTACAAATGTCGGAAGTGATGAATATTTTTCAATAAGGCTTGTGCTGACATTTTGATGAAGCAAATTTGTAAAATAGTAGGAAAAGTCGTATTGCATTGTCTCACACAGTGCTGTGTACCAATTGTTAACACCCATTTTTCCATTTTGTTTTCTTGTTGCCTGAATGAATTTATCTACTCCGAAGGAATGGATGATGTCAGCATACGCATTTAGTGAACTCTGTGCGTTTGAATTTACACTGTTTGACAGGGTTTCTCTTAAACTTCTCGAAGGGTCGGTGAACCTGTTCCAACCAGTAAGTGTGGAATCATCAAGAGTTCTTGATGAGGATATGTTTGTATATAGAATGTATGATAGAAGGGTAGTCGAGTTGTTTGACACTTCGTTTACAGTGGAACTCTCCATACCATAACTTTGGTAGTGATGATTAAATTCATGAATTGTTCCCCAAGATCCCGAAGTGATAAACGACTCATAATCCAGACTACCACTCATCCAAGACGGTGGCAAGTTGCACCAATTTCGGTCAACAAATGCCACGGCAGCACCTGCTGCAATGAATGGATCATATATGAAGGTGATACCCATGTCATCTCTGGCATTATGTGGAACTTGCTGTGATACACGTGACATATTTTCCCATAAACAAGCAACTTTATATAACTTTTCATAGTCCTTTGGAGCATAAAGTATTGGACCGGAATGTCTAACACTCATATCCCAGACTTCAAAATCAAAATATGGTGCACTGCAAAGTTTCATTTGTTCAAATTCTTCTTTCGTAGTTAGGCCGTGTATGTAATGCATATACAAAACTGCACCAGAAATTTTAATGGTAAAGGTACAATTTGTATTATTCGGAGTGATGTAAATAGGCCCACCAAGATGAAATCCCACATAGGCAGTTTGAGTGGAAACGTTCATTTTGTTTGCAATCAATGGCATTCTATTAAAAGATGAAGCAGACGCCCAAATGTTGTTGATTTCATTGTTTTGGCTCAATTGACCAATGGCAACCATAACTCCACCGGTTTTATCCAAATCTTCTTGAGTCATTTCAATTTTTATTACTTCGCCTGCTGGGGCGTATAGTCCCGTAATGTAATTGCCACCTCTTGTTGCTGAAATAGTAATTTCTTTAACGACAGCTTGTTCATCATCATCGACATCACCGAAATACATGTTTGCTGATGATGTGTGTTTGTATAGTTTTTCACCAGTAGGTGTGCCATTTAGGTATAGATTACCATATTCATCCATTGAGTCGTATGTTGAGTTTGATGCGATAAGCTTCGTATTTTCATCCAATATTTGGTTGAATTGCTCCGTAGTTGTGGAACCTTTGATATTGGTGCCATAAGTTGGATAAACTTCAAGACCGCCATCGCTTGTCTGTGGAAGAGTTCTTTCTATTGTATCCAAAACTTCACCATATTGCCCAACTTTTGTTGTTGTCCTATTTTCCACGGCATAGTAAGTTTGCTGGTTGTAATTAAGAAAAGTAAAGATTGCAGACAAGATTATTGCAACCAACAACAAAAAGACAAATATCATTAAGATTTTATTTTTATTACCAATTTTTTTTGCTTTTTTCATGACAATGATTATACCATAATCATGCTTTTTGTAAATGCTTAAAATAAAAAATCTCACAAAAATGTGAGATTAGTTTTTAATATTCAGCCAAACTTGCAAGACCAATTGCACCAATTCCTACATGCACACCAAATACTGGCTCCAGCCCCACTTCTTCAACATTTTTGAGTCCGAGTATCTGTTTCAATTTTTCAGCGATTTTTGGAACATTAACTTTATCATAAATGTAACAAATATATAACTTCTTGAGTTTTTTTGGAAGGAGAGTAATTGCATCTGTTATTGCTTTGGTTAAGCCTAAAACCTTTTTTTGTATGGTAAGTTTTCCATCTGCAAATTTAAAAAGTGGTTTTATTTTAAGTATGTTTGCTAGTGTTGCACCCAAGGTGCCGATTCTTCCTCCACGTTTCAATGCATCCATCGAATCGGGAACAAATTGAATTGCGAGCGAACTTTCAATTTTTGGAAGCAGTGCAAGTAAGTCATCAAAAGATATTCCTGCTTTGATGTGTTCAACTACTTCCTCAGTTAGCATTCTTCCACAAGTTGCTGCCTGTCTTGAATCATGTGCCACAATCCTTTTGCCTTCAAAAGAATTTGCAGCAATAGTTGCAGAGTTTATGGTGCCACTAAGAGCATTTGAAATTGTTAAAATCAGAATTTCAGCATCTGGATCTTCGCTGTAAATTTTATTGATGGCATTTATGAAATCTTGAGGTGAGGGCTGTGATGTTGTTGGAAATTTCTTTGATACTTTCATTTTTTCATAAAAATCAGCCCATGTATCTTCAAACCCTTCTTCAAAAACTTCGTCACCTAAAATCATTTTTAATCGAACAACTTCAATGTTATTATCTGTTGCATATTTTTTTGAAATTCCAAATGTGGAATCAACAATTAGTCTAATCATACAATTCTCCTTAATTTAAGAAATATTTCTTAACAAAGTAAATTATACATACAATCCAAAAATTTGCAATCATAAACTTAAAAATATTTTAAAATTTACACATTTGCAACAAAAGAATATATATTGTGACATTTTTTTGACTTAATAGCAAAATTTTTGATAAACTAGAAGTGGAGAAATTATGAAACTGGATGAAGTTGAAAATTACATCACGCAATCACTTGTGCTGCTAATGAAAAATACGCCTTTTGATAAGATAACAATGGAACAGGTTGCAAAAAAGGCAGGTGTATCAAGAAGAACGATTTATAGATATTTTGATAATAAAGGTCAAATTCTTGATAGAGTTTTTTCAAAAATTGTAAAAAACTATGAGATTAAAATAAAAGATGATTTAAATTCGAGTGATAATGTCATACTTACAAGTTTTAAGTTTATTCTCGATAATTCTGATGTTTTTATTCTAGCCTACAAAAACAACTTGCTGGACAACATAACAATGGCAATTAAAGAAGTGGTTAAAGAAGCAGTTTTGAGTTATAATGAAAAGGCAAAGAGCTGGTCGGAAAAATATTTTAATTGTTATATATCATTCACTACCGGTGGAATTTATAGATTATTGTACGAATGGCTTGAAACTGGTTCAAACAAAAATCCGGCAGAAGTCTTTGAAGTATATAAAAATGTAATTTCTGACCTCGATAAAAAATTTTATTAATTAAAAAGTTGCTCATATAGTTCAGTAATAGAGTTCAATGTGCTTACAAGTTTTTCACATAGAGCAGTTTTTGCTGGATTTGTATTGCCGTCAAGAGAGATGTCTAAGAGTGTTGTTGCAAGCTTTACACCATCACACATTAGTTGGGCTAAGTTTAAAGAGGAAATGTCATAATCAACTTTTTCATTATTATTTCCACATATTTCATAAACCTCAACAAAGGTATCTTTTACAAGTGTTGACATTATATCCTTGACATTTAAAAAAAGTTTTTGAGATTGAGCGATGTCGCCGTCATCAATCGCAATTTGCGATTTTAATAAAAGTTTTGAGCATTCTGCTAAATTCTCTATAAGTTCAATGTATGTTTTTTGTTCCATTTTTTCTCCTGTATGTATGTTTTTTGTTTAATCATTATATAATAAATTGATAACATTGTCTATTTTATTTGAAACAATCTTGAAATTATGGTAATTTATAAGTCAAGGAGTATAAAAATTGGAACAACAAAATGTAGAAATTGTCGGAAACGACAAAAATAAAAAATCAACAAAAAATTTAATTGTGGCGGGGCTTATGTCAATACTTGCAGGTCTTTTGGGCTGTGTGGTGCTTGGTCTATTGTTGACATTTGGCTTTGTGGCATCAATAAGCGGAATAGTTATAACTGCAGCAATGTTCTATACATTCCAAAAATTTTATAAAACAACAAGCAAGTGGTTGTATGTTTTTATAGTTGGTGTTGCGATCATAGAAATATTTGTAACAGTGCTTGTAGCCGATGGACTTATTGTTCAAGCTGCATACTATAATACTGGCAGGATTATTTCATACTCAGAAGCAGTAAGTATAATATTTTCAGAGAGTGAACTTGTTGGTGCTTTCTTTTCTGACTTTTTAATGTCGGTGCTATTTGCACTTATTGGAATTGGTTTTATGATATATAGTCTTGTACAAAAACAAAAACATGAGAAAGCCATGGCAATGAGTACTTTAAAAAGTGATGATGTTATATACACGCCTGCAGAAGTGGTTGAAAATAAAGACAAAGAAAATGTTAGTGATGAAGCAAAAAAAGATGATATTCGCAGTACTGAAAAAGACACTGATCAAGATAAAGATACAGATAATCAAGATTAGTCTTGTAAAATGTAATATAATGTGGTATAATTAACTTAGAAAATTAGGAGTTAGTTGTGCCAAATTCATCAAGAATAAAAAAATTAAAAAATAAACTAAAAGAAATTGAAGATGGCGATGGATTTGTTTGTGATGAAAATGGCAAAGCCATCATAAATGTCGGCGCGGAAAATTACGACGACATTTTTTCGCCTTATTGTTATAAAGGTGGAGATATGTTATCTTCTTCTCTTGTGGAATATCTCAATCAAAAATCCAATGTAATTCCACTTGAATATGATTTGACGATAAAGTTCCATGTCAAAGATGCAACTGAAGAAAAAAGAAAGGAAATTCAATCGGCACTTAAAGAAAATTATCAAAGTTCAATATACGGTGTGGATCTTAGGATGCGCAGAACTGCCATATTCTCTTTGTGTTTCATATTAATAGGCCTTTTGTTTACAACTCTATATATAATAACTAACAATGTTTGGCATATTGCAATAACTTATATTGTAGATTTGCTTGCATGGGTTTTTTTGTGGGAAGGTATTGATGCTTTTTTCCTTGACAGGCGCATGATGAAGATAGACAAGATAAAAGCCTTGCGTTTGGCCACTGCCAATGTTGAAATTGTTGAATTTGAACCATATTAAAAGGAAAAATTATGTACCATCAAATCTTTCATATCGGAAATGTTGTATTTTATGTTTTGCTGGCGATTGGAGTCTTGCTTTTGTTGCAAAAAATTATCTATCACATAGTGGGTCTTTTTCCCGCAAAAAAATTTAAAGATGCAAAACAAAATCATAAATTCGCCATTTTAATTCCTGCTCGCAACGAAAGTAAAGTTATAGAGCAGTTGCTAATTTCCATTGAAGAGCAAAATTACGATAAAAATTTGTTAAAGACATATGTGATTGTTGAAAGTGAAGATGATCCCACTTGCGACATCGCCAAACGATATGCCAATACTGAGATTTTTGTAAGACGTCATCTGGAAAACAAAGGTAAAGGACATGCCCTTGACGAGGTGGTAACTGAAATTTTTTCGCGCGGCGAAGAATATGACGCATTTTTTATATTTGATGCTGACAACGTTTTAGATAAAAACTATATCAAAGAAATGAACAACGCATTTGATGCCGGCTATGAGATTGCTCTTGGCTATCGAAACAGCAAAAACTGGGATGATGGTTGGGTGGCAAGTTCAAGTGCACTTACATTTTCAATGATCAATACATTTCAAAACAAATGTAGGTCAAGATTTACCAAAAATGTCATAATTAGTGGGACAGGCTTTTATGTCTCTAAAAATGTATTAAAAAAGGCAGGGGGTTGGAAATTTTTTGAACTCACAGAAGACTATGAACTTTCCATGTACGCAGCATTAAATAATGTGAAGGCCACTTACAACGAATATGCTGAATTTTACGATGAACAACCAAAGAAACTTAAAGTTTCATGGAATCAGAGACTTCGTTGGGTGAAGGGATTTAGTAACGTCAGCAAAAAATATAGAAAAAAACTTGTTAAAAGCCTAATTTATGACAAGCAAAACAGACTTTGTAAATTTGAATATGTAGTAAGTGTCCTGCCAATCGTCGTCATGCTTGCTGTGTCCTTTGCATATACAATTTTCACACTGGTACTTGGTATAGTGGGGTCAATAATTGGTGATCCTGTTTGTGTGGATGTGTATATGGCTTGCATTATCTCATCGCTTGCAATATATTTCTTTTTCGTAATGTATGCGTTTGTTATGTTGTTGGCAGAAAGAAAACACATTAAAATGAAATTTTGGCACAAAGTTAGTTGTTGCTTAATGTTTCCAATATATATGGCTCTTTACATTCCAATATACATTCAGGCGATGTTTAAAAAGGAAGTTGAGTGGAAACCAATTGAGCATAGTGTCAATATGAAAAAGGACAAAGCTTAAAGTTTGACAATCTAGTATAGTTTGGATAAAATACATTTAAAGGACTATTATGGAAAAAGTTGAAAAAATTTTGAAGTATTATATGCTCACTCACAAACTTAAAGACACCATTCGAAGTGGTTGGAAGGTCTGGGATGTCAAGGCCCAAAGACTTGAAAGTGTTGCCGAGCATGTGTATGGAACATGCATGCTTGCCATTGCCATTTGGTCAGAAACTCTTCCAACTGTCAATTTGGCAGAAGTGCTAATGACCCTTGCCATACATGAAACAGAAGAGATAATCATAGGTGACTTAACGCCTTTTGATGCGGATTATAAAAACAAAAAAGTCAAAGGGCAAAGTGCAGTTAAACAGATTTTTAATGGCATGATGGCTGAAGAAGTTTTTGAAACTTTGCTAAAAAACTATGAAGAAAAATCCACTCCAGAAGCATTGTTTGCGTTCAAGGTGGACAAGCTTGAGTGTGACTTGCAGGCAAAGATCTATGACGAACAAGGCACTTTGAAACTTGAAAATGCAAGCGATAAGGTTAAAAAAGATGCTAGAATAAAAAAACTGGTAGAAAAAGGTGTAAAAAATAGTTCCAACTTCTTTGTGTATTTTGATAGGGCACATCTGCAAAAAGATCAAAAGACTGGAGAAAGTGATATTTTTGTTGAGATAAGCAAATACATAGAAAAACATAAACTTCCAAAGGTATGAAATTCTCTTGACAAAAATTCTTTGTTGTGATAAAAATTACTCTGCATTATAAAAAGTTGCCTGCAACTCAATATGCACCCTTAGCTCAATTGGATAGAGCGTTGGTCTACGGAACTTGCTCGGCTTTTTGTGCAAAAGTTCACTTTGCTGGTGCAAAGTTTCACATAAGGCACAAAGCCTGCGCTCCCCAAAAAAGTTTACAAGTAATACTTTTTCGGGGGCCCCAGTTTACAACCTTTGGTTCCTAAATGTTGTATCAAAGGTACACAACTCAATATGCACCCTTAGCTCAATTGGATAGAGCGTTGGTCTACGGAACGAAAGGTCAGGGGCTCGATTTCTCCCATAAAAAAGAAATAAAAAACTTAATATGCGCCATTAGCTCAGCTGGATAGAGCGTCTGTCTACGGAA
>ERZ1643251.1568-NODE-1568-length-25728-cov-6.375141_pt1 | contig 25728 bp, 23 predicted proteins | sample MGYA00579261_ERZ1643251 | MGnify/ENA primary metagenome ERZ1643251 (study PRJEB29033, sample SAMEA4952267) | chicken gut metagenome | biome: Broiler Chicken; feature: Gastrointestinal Tract; material: Caecum | place: Ireland | collected 2018 | study: Broiler... | reverse complement strand
ATTTTTGCTTAGAATTCATTATTTTTTATGTAACATTTTTACTTGTAAGTCACAAGCAAGTTTTTTATTTATAATATAAATTATTGACAGTTTTTTATTTATAATATAAAATATATTTTAAAAAATTCAATAATTATGTTATTTTATAAATTTTTTTGAAAATCTTTAAACTCTTGATTTGTTTCTAAATCAGTTTTAGCTAAAGACTCTAACAAAGTTTTTTGTTCTCTTGTTATTTTATTAGGAATCATAACATTAATGACAACATATTCGTCACCTTTTCTTAAAGAATTAGGGACTTTTAAACCTTTTCCTTTTAATTTGTATTTTGTTCCATTTTGGGTTCCAGGTTTTACTTCCATAACAACATTACCATAAATAGTTGGAACTTCTTTTTTAGCACCTAGAATAGCATCAGTTATAGTAATAGGCAAAATTATTGTAAGATCTTCTTCGTCTCGAATATATAATTTACTTTCTTTAACATGAATTTCAAAATAAATGTCTCCATTACTTCCACCATTTATTCCTGCTTCACCTTTTCCGCTAATTCTAAGTTGATGCCCTGTATTTACACCTTCAGGTATATGTATTGAAATTGTTTTTTTCTTTTTTTCTTGTCCAGTTCCATTACAAACTTTACATATTGTCTTGTAACTTTTTCCTTTACCATGACATTTAGGACATACACCACGACTTTGAACTACACCAAATAAACTTCTTTGTTCTGTCACAACATAACCAGATCCATGACAATAAGAACAAGTACTTTCATCAAAACCACCCTTACCGTTACAATTAGAACAAGTATCATTTAGTGTAAGTTCTATATCTTTATCAACACCAAAAGCAGCTTCTTCAAAAGTTAAGTCTAATCTAACTAAAGTATCTCTTCCCTTTTGTGGTCTAGTCGAATTACTAGCTCGTCCTCCGTCAAAAAAGTCACTAAAACCACCGCCAAATGAAGAGAATCCACCAACATCACCAAAAACGCTACGCAAAATATCATTTAAATCAATATCGCCAGGATCAAAACCACTATAACCAGCTCCCGCACTACCATCAAATGCTGCTGAACCAAATTGATCATATTGTCGACGCTTATTTTCATCAGATAAAACTGCATAAGCTTCACCAATTTCTTTAAATTTTTCTTCGTCACCAGTCTCCTTATTATCTGGATGATACTTTTTAGCTAATTTACGAAATGCTGATTTAATTTCTGCTTCACTAGCACTTTTATCAACACCCAATACTTCATAGTAATCTTTTTTATTCATTTAATTCACCACCTTCATTAACAATCTCTTTTAATTTATTTAAGCACTCTCTAATAAACTCAAAAGCTTTTTCAAACGGTACATTTGTTGTTAAATCAACATCAACAAGTTTTAAAATATCTAAAACATCTTTATTACAACCGCTTTTCAAAAATTCAATGTATTTTTCAACAAAACCATCTTTCTCATCGAGAATGTCTTTTACTATGCATATTGCGGAAATTAATCCAGTTGCATATTTATATACATAAAATGGACTATAAAAATGAGATATGCGCATCCATTCATAACGAATTTCTGGATCCACAATTACGGAATCTTTAAAATATTTTTGATTTAATTTATAATATGTATCACTGAACTGTTCTTCTGTTAAAGATTCTTTGTTTTGACATTTTTTACTCATTATGCTTTCAAATTCTGCAAACATTGTCTGACGATAAATGGTACCTTTTACTTTATCTAAAAATTCACATAAAAAATACATTTTTTCTTTTTTAGTATGTGCATTTTTTAAAAAATAGAAAGAAAGTAATGTTTCGTTGACTGTTGAAGCTATTTCAGCAACAAACGTGTCATAACTATAATATTCAAAAGAATTATTTTCTTTAGAATATGTTGAATGTACTGCATGGCCTAACTCATGAGCTAGTGTACTTACTGCATCATATGTCCCATTGAAATTTAGTAAAACATAACTTGGTGAATCATAGCATCCCCAGTGATATGCACCGTTATGTTTATATTCATTTGAATAAAAATCAACTGCATGACTATCAAAAATACTTTGAAATTTTTTTAAATATTCTTCTTTTAATGGTTTTAAGGCTTCCTTTACAATTTTTATAGCTTCATCTTTTGTGATCTTTTTTTGTTCTAACTCAACAATCGGAACATATGTATCGTATAAATGATATTCTTTATTATTTAAAACTTTTGCTTTTAATTTTTGATATTCAATATTTATATTAATATATTTATGAACATTACTAATTAAATTATCATATACTTTTGGCGTTACACAAATTCTATCTAAAGCCATAGATAATGCACTTTCATAACCACGAATATCTCTTAAAAATTCTAATTCCTGATAATTTCCTTTTAAAAAAGCTGCAAAAGTATTTTTATGTTGTTCATAAAATTTATAAAAAGTATGAAAAGCTCTTCTTCTATTGCTTTGACTAGGATTTTCTAAAAACATTTGCCAGTTATATTGAGTTAATACTTCTTTTGTTCCATCATCAAGTATAACTTTTCCAAAAAAAGCATTAGTTGTATCTAAAGCGGTAAAAGCCTCATCAGGCGTGCCAAATGCATTTAAAGCTTTTGTAATAATCTTTTCTTCTTTTTCAGATAAAATATGCTTTTTTTTACGATATAATCTTTCGAAAGATAATTTATATGATTTTAAAAATTCATCACTTTCTAGCCAAGGCAAGATATCTTTCAAGTCTTTTTGCATAAATTCACTATTGATAAAAGATTCATTATCTGAAACAGTATTTAAAAGTTGTTCAATTTCTAATTTATGGCTTAACGATTTAGAATTTGAAGTATCTTCATCAAATTTTAAATATACATAAATATAAAGAAGATCGGCAATTCTTGTTTCTTTTTCGGATACTTTCAAGAAATTTTTTAAATTTTCTTTATTATCTAATATCTTTCCTTTCATCCGGACAATTTCTTGATTTAATTCTTTTACTTCTTGAATTTTTTTCTCATATTCATCTTGATTTTTAATCATGACTGTTAAGTCCCAACAATCGCTTTTATTTTGTTCACTTCTCTTTTTTAGTTTTTCCATACAATCAATCATATAATCACTTTTATTTATAAGAATATTAATTAATTCTATTGTTGATTAATTCCTTTCTATATTATTTTTTTGATTCATTTTACTTTTAGAAATAATATAAGCTATGTATTACCATTTTTCAAAAATTCAACTTTGTAAACTTAGAGAAAAGCTCTAGGAATCTAGAACTTTTCTTTAAAATATATGTTTATTATTTTTCTTCGTAAGAAGCTTCTTCTACACCATCATCGTTTTTCTTATCATTTGTTGCTTCTGTACTTTCAGTACCAGCGTTTGCAGATTGATTATTTTTAGCAACTTCTTCATAAGCCTTAGTTGCTAGACGCATAGCTACTTCATTTAAACTTTCTGTTTTCTTTTTAATATCTTCAACATCATTTTTATTCATAGCGTCTTTTAAGTCTTTAATCTTACTTTCAGCTTCATCTTTATCTTTGCTATCAACTTTATCGCCTAAATCTTTTAAAGCTTTTTCAGTAGCAAAAATCATTGAGTCAGCATCATTTTTTACATTAGCTTCTTCTTTTCTCTTTTCATCAGCTTCTTTATTAGCTTCAGCTTCTTTCATCATTTTATCAATTTCTTCATCAGTTAAATTAGTATTTGAAGAAATTGTGATTGATTGTTCTTTATTAGTTCCTAAATCTTTTGCTGTTACATGAACTATACCATTTGCATCAATATCAAATTTAACTTCAATTTGAGGGATACCACGTGGTGCTGGTGGAATATTTGTTAATTGGAAGTTTCCTAATGTTTTATTATCAGCAGCCATTGGTCTTTCACCTTGTAATACATGGATATCAACAGCAGGTTGATTATCAGCAGCTGTACTAAATACTTGGCTCTTACTTGTTGGAATAGTTGTATTTCTTGGAATTAAAACAGTCATAACGCCACCAAGTGTTTCAAGTCCTAATGATAATGGTGTTACATCAAGTAATACTAAATCATCCATTTCACCAGTTAATACACCACCTTGAATTGCGGCACCCATTGCAACAACTTCATCTGGATTAACTCCTTTATGAGGCTCTTTTCCAAGTTCTTTTTTAACCAATTCTTGAATATAAGGTATTCTAGTTGAACCACCAACCAAAATAACTTCATCAATATCACTATTAGAAAGTTTAGCATCTTTCAAAGCTTTATGAACAGGATCTAATGTTGAATCAAATAAATCACGACATAAATCTTCAAATTTAGCTTTAGATAAAGTAATATCTAAATGGATTGGACCGTCATTATTTTGAGAAATAAATGGTAAATTAATTTGTGTACTTGACATACCAGACAAGTCTTTTTTAGCTTTTTCAGCAGCATCTTTAAGACGTTGCATTGCCATAGCATCTTTAGTTAAATCAATACCATTTTCTTTTTTAAATTCACTAACTAAGTAATCAATAATACGTTGATCAAAATCATCGCCGCCTAATCTATTATTACCAGCAGTTGATTTAACTTCGAATACACCATCACCTAGTTCTAGAATTGAAACATCGAATGTTCCACCACCTAAGTCATATACTAAAACAGTTTGAGATTTTTCTTGTTTATCAAGACCATATGCTAAAGCAGCAGCAGTTGGTTCATTAATAATACGTTTAACATCTAAACCAGCAATCTTACCAGCATTTTTAGTAGCTTGTCTTTGAGCATCATTAAAGTATGCTGGAACTGTAATAACAGCTTCTTTTACTGGTTCTCCTAAATAACTTTCAGCATCAGTTTTTAATTTTCCTAAAATCTTAGCAGATATCTCTTCAGGAGTCCATTCCTTACCATTTGCTTCAACTTTTTTACCAGAACCCATTAAACGTTTAATAGAAGCAATTGTTCCTTTAGGATTAGTAACAGCTTGACGTTTAGCTCTATCACCTACTAAAACTTCATCGCCTTTAAATGCTACTACTGATGGAGTAGTTCTACCTCCCTCATCATTAGGAATAACTTGAGGACTTCCTCCTTCAATAACAGCAACACAACTATTAGTTGTACCTAAATCTATACCTATAATTTTACTCATATTTATCATTTCCTTTCTTAATTTTCTTTTATAGATTCATCATTTTTTGTTTCTTCTTTGCTATTTACTTTAACCATAGCTGGTCGTAATAATTTATCTTTATACATATAACCCTTTTGTAAAATATCCAAAACAACATTATTGTCAAATTCTGGTGCAGTTTCAACTAAAACTGCATTCATTGTATCTTCATCAAAAGGTTTATGTAAACAATCAATTTCACAAACTCCTAAGTTTTTTAATGATTCTACCATTGTAGCATAAATCATTTTAAAACCACTTAAGAATTTGCTAACTTCATCAGTCAAATTGGTATCATCCATCAAAATAGCATGTTCAAAATTATCTAATATTGGTAACATATCACTAATAATTTTCTCACCATCATATTTTAATAGACGACTTCTTTCTTCTTCCGCTCTTCTTCGCATATTTTGCATTTCAGCAGAAAGACGAAGCACTTTTTCATTTTGACTATTTAATTCCTCTTTTAATTTTTCAATTTCTTTATTATCTTTATTATTTTTATGTTCTTTTTTATTTTTTTTCTTATCATGAATTTCTTCTGAAATTTCTTTTTCTTGTTCTTTATCCATTGCTTTCCTCCTTGTTTAGTTCCTTATTAATAAAAGAAAGTAAGCCCACTACTCGATCATATTCCATTCTTTTCGGACCAATTATAGCAATTGTACCTTCTGAACCGTTTTTATGGAAAGTAGTTTTTATAATTGTTACATTTGGATCAAATTCACTTTCTTTTCCTATATAAATATTAACTCCTTCTTTGTTGTTATCGCTATCAATTTTTTCAATCAAACTTGCATCATCAAATTTAGCTAATATTTTTCTTACTTCTTCAACATTATCATATTCTGGCTCTTGTAAAAGAAATTTTTTGCCACTAACATGAACAGTTTCATTATTTTTATTTGTAAAATCACTAAATGTTTTAGAGAATATAGAATAAATCGTTTCATATTGCTCGATTTTATCAGCAATTATTGGTTTTATTTCATATTCCAACCGTTCTGGTACTTCATTAATTGGTGTACCTATCAGCATTTTGTTAATAATCTCACAAGTCTTTACAATCTCCTGAATATGAATAGTATGAGGTAAAGTAAATTGTTTATTTTGAACAATTCCTCTATCAGTACAAACGATAGCAACAAGTTGATTATTTTTTAAAGGAATAACACTAACTTGTTGTAAAGCGTTCTCATTGCTACTTTTACCAAGACTTATACTAGTATAACTAGTCATCTCGCTAATAATTTCTACACATGCTTCGATTGCATCAGATAATGCCAATTCATGATTTCGAAAAATAGTTTGCAATTTTCTTGTTTCTTTATCTGATAATTCTTTAGGCTTCATTAAATTATTTACATAATATTTATAACCTTTTTCTGAAGGAATTCTCCCTGATGAAATGTGATTTTTTTCAAGATAACCAAGTTCTTCTAAATAAGCCATCTCATTTCTTATTGTTGCAGAGGAACACTTTAGTTTTTGACAAAGCGATTTGCTTCCAACAGGTTTTGCAGTCGCAATATAAGATTCTACTATTTCCTTTAAAAGTTTTTCTTGTCTATTATTCACATCCTCACCTCTTTTAGCACTCGTAACATCCAAATGCTATCAGTATTATAATATGCATTTTAGCACTTGTCAATACCATTTGCTAATCAATTTACAAAAAATACCATTTGCTAATCAATTTACAAAAAATACCATTTGCTAATCAATTTACAAAAAAATGCACATTTTTATAATGTGCACTAAAAACTTAGTTATTATTAATTTGACTCATTACTTCACTAGCAAAATCTTCAGATTTTTTCTCAATACCTTCGCCAACTTCATAACGAATAGCCTTAACAATCTCGCCACCATTATTTTTTACATAAGTTGCAACTGATATTCCATTATCTTTGATAAATGCTTGTTCAGTTAAGCAAATTTCTTTAAAGAATTTTTGGATACGACCTTCAACCATTTTTTCAGCAATTTCTGCAGGTTTACCTTCGTTCATTGCCATTTCTTTTTGAACTTCTCTTTCTTTAGCAACTACTTCTTCAGGTACATCTTTAATACTAGTATATTTAGGTTTCATAGCTGCTTGTTGCATAGCAACATCTTTTGCAACTTCTTCATCTGCGCCTTTAACAACTACTAAACTAGCAATTTTACCACCCATATGGATATAAATTCCAAAATGTTCGTCTGCTCCTAAAGTTACAGTTTCAAAACGTCTAAAAGATAATTTTTCACCAATTTTTGCAATTTTAGCCACAATTAAATCTTTTAAAGTTTCATTTTCATAAGGAAGAGCTAGAGCTTCATCCATAGTTTTAGCATCACTATTTAAAATAGTTTGACCAATTTCACTAACTAAATTTTTAAATTCTTCATTCTTACTAACAAAATCAGTTTCTGAATTTACTTCTAAAATAACAGCTTTATTATCATTAGAGCAAATAGTTGCTAGACCTTCAGCAGCAATTCTACTTTCCTTTTTTGTTGCTTTTAAAATTCCTTTTTCTCTTAAATAATCCTCAGCTTTAGACATATCACCATTTGTTTCAACTAAAGCCTTTTTACAATCTAGCATTCCTGCTCCGGTTTTTTCTCTTAATTCTTTTACCATTTGAGCTGTAACCATCTTAATTTCTCCTTTTCTATTATTTATTTTGATAAAGCATTTAAAAGTTCATCTTTTTTCATGCTTGAATAACCTTTAATACCGCTTTCTTTAGCTAAAGCTTTTAACTCAGCTAAAGTTTTTTTACTGTAATCTTCTTTTTCTTCTTCGATAGGTTGTTCGATAACTGCTTCTTCAGTTTTTTCTTCTTTTACAGAAGGTTTTACTTTTTCTTCAGACTTTTCTTTTTTTTCTTTAGTTGATTCTTTTTCATCTTCAGAAGTATAATCAACCATTTCTAAATTATTTACTTCACAAATTGCATTTGTTAATGCTCCAAGAACTACTTTGATTGAACGAACAGCATCATCATTACCTGGTAAAACAAAATCAATATTATCTGGATCACAGTTAGTATCGATTAAACCAAAAACTGGAATATTTAATTTTTTAGCTTCTCTAATTGCATTTTCTTCTTTTTTAGAATCAACAATAAATAAAGCTTGAGGTAATTTTACCATTCCACGAATACCAGCTAATACACGATTTAATTTGTCGTATTCTTTTTTCAATTTAATAACTTCTTTTTTAGGTAATGCTTCAAATACACCATCTTTTTCCATTTTTTCAATTTCTTCTAAACGATTAACTCTTTTACGAATCGTTCTAAAGTTTGTTAAAGTACCACCTAACCAACGTTCAGTAACATAAAATGAATTGCTTCTTAAAGCTTCTTCTTTAGCTACTTCTCCAGCTTGTTTTTTTGTACCTACATAAAGAAATGTGCCACCATTTTCAGCGATTTTTTTAATTTCTTCATAAGCTTTTTCCATACAAGATACAGTTTTGTCAAGATCGATAATATAAATATCATCTCTTGCTCCAAAAATATAAGGTTTCATTTTAGGATTCCATCTTTTTGTTTGATGTCCAAAATGAACTCCAGCTTCTAATAATACATTTTTAGAAACTATGGCCATAAAAACATCCTCCTTCGTTAAATCTTCTGCCTAGATCTACTCACCTTTTTCACTCGATGCCACGAGCACTCGAAAAAGATAATCCCTAGTGCATGTTTATTTGCTTTTAAAAAGCCAAAATAATTGTATCAAAAAATAGCCTTTATAACAAGTAAAATCATTTTTTATTACTTATTTTTTTAATTTTTTTGTTATTTCTACCAATATTTTATTAGTTTCATCAAAACCATATTCCCCAATTAAATACAAAAATTGCTTTTTTTCAATTTTTAAAGGAACTTCAATCCTAATAAAAGATACTTTATTTAAACCTATATTTTGCCAATTTTTTATTTTAATACGTTGATAAGAATCAGGTTGTGAAGTAATTTTTAATCCATAAAAATTTTTATTATCATTTTTAACAAAATGTTCTTGACAATCATCAATGATTAATATAGGTCTTTTCATAGTTTTAAAAACAAATTCATTATTAAATAAAACAAATACTGGCATTAAACAAATCCATATTTGCCCAAATCTAGGTTCCGAATATTTTTGAATATCTTCCCCCAAACAGTTTGACCAAAAAAGATTATTTAAATCACTTTCTTCTCGTAAATATTCAATATATGTAATCAATTCCATAAAAATATTTTAGCAAAAGAAAAAGGACTTTGCAAAATCCTTAATCATTTAACCAATTTTTTAAACTATCTTTATCCATCATGCCAATATTTTTCTTTTTTTGTTCTCCATTTTCAAAAAGAATAATTGTTGGTATTGACATTACACCAAATTGAATAGCCAAATCTTGATGTTCATCAACGTTAACTTTTAAAATATTTATATCATCTAATGTTTCTAATATTTCACCTAATGCCCGACAAGGTCCACACCAATCGGCATAAAAGTCAACTAAAACTTTACCATTTTTAATTTCTTCATTAAAATTCTCGTTTTTTAAATATTTAATCATTTTCTCTTTCCTTTCATTAATATTTATCTAAAACGCTATTAGCATCTTTGATAACCAATTTACCATTATCTAATAATTTTTCAACTGATGCTTTATCAACTATATCATACTTTAATAGAATATCCAAACACTTTAAATTATATTCATTTTTATCATGCATATTTTGATCTTTAATACTAATTATTTCTGAAAATGAATCATAGTATTTTTTTGTCAAGTCTGACAATAAGGGACTTGATGTATTAATTGTTAAAGCAATTTTACTATTACTAATAAATTCATTTGTAAAAGGCATTTGACTTAATAAAAAAATAGCTACAAATACAAATAAATATGTTTCAAAAAAGCCAAAAACTGCTCCTAATAATTTCGATGGAATACCAAGAATAATTGTAAAGTTTAAGATTTTTTCAAATAACCCAGTAATTTTTATCAAAATTTGTAAAACAGCCATTAATATAACATAAACTAAAACAAAAGAAATTGCTTCATAAATTACAATGTTTAAAGTTGTTAGCCCTTCAAAATCACCAGCAAAATTGAAAAATGGTAAATACGTATACAAAATTTTAGAAACTGGATTTTTTAAACTAAAAGCTAAAAGAATTACTATAATGCTACCAATAAACATTGTAGCACTTTTAATAACTCCCCTTTTAAAACCTACAACAGCACCCATCAACAAAACAAGAACTAAAATTATATCTATTATTGACGACATAAAAACACCTATCTTTCTTAATTAAGTATATAATAATTTTTTTAAAAAAGTAAAGTTTTTTTAATTTATTGACAATTTATTTTTTTAATTAAAAATTCTAACAATAGACAAACTTATAAAAGTTTAGTAAAATTAAAGCGGTGAAGAAAAATGACAATTGTTTTTAAAGTAAGTGAAAAATTAAAAGAAAAAATGATTAACTATTATGAAAATTTAAAAAGAGACAAAACTCCTCCTTATGCTATCTTTCAAGCTCAAGATGCCGACACTATTATAACTTTATATGAATCAGGCAAAGTAATGTTTCAAGGAATAAGTGCCGATATAGATGCTAAAATGTGGTCAGAAATCGAGCAAAAATTAACAGGTAATATTATAGACATTAATGATACTGCTAAAAAGAAAGAAAGAGAAAAAAATGAAAGAACTAGTCTTTATAAAATGCCAACAATTGGCTCTGATGAAGTTGGTACAGGTGATTATTTTGGCCCGATAGTCGTTACAGCAGCTTACGTTTCAACTGAAAAAATTAATTTAGTCAACGATTTAAAAGTCCGAGATTCCAAAACTTTAACTGATGAAAAAATCAAAAAAATTGCCCCAATTTTAATCAAAGAAATACCTCATTGTACATTTATTTTAAAAAATAAAGATTACAATAACTATCAACAAAAAGGCTATAATATGAATAAAATTAAAGCTATTTTACATAACAAAGTTTTAGTTGAAATGAAAAAAAGACAACCAGAATATGATAAAATTGTTGTTGATCAATTTGTTTATCCAAAAAAATATTTTGAACATATTAATGAAGCCAAAGAAAAAGTATTAAATATTTACTTTACTCCTAAAGCTGAAAGCAAATGTGCTTCAGTAGCAGTAGCTAGTTGTATTAGTAGATACATTTTTCTTTTAGAAATGGACAAAATATCAGATAGTTTACATATGCCAATACTAAAAGGTGCTGGTGAAGACGTTGATAAACAAGCAGCAGAAATTTATCAAAATTTTGGCAAAGAAAAACTTAATGAAATTGCTAAGTTAAATTTTAAAAATACCGAAAAATTAAAAAAATATTTATAAAAAATATCACTATTTAAAGTGATATTTTTTTAAGCAAAATACATCATCAAAAAATTATAAAAAGCAAGATTTTTATCGTTATGACCTGACTTAATTTCAAAATCCATTTTAGCTAAATTTAATAAATAATCTTTTAAATCATCTAAATGGTAATTTGCAGCATTTTTAACAACTTTATTCATTTGCCAATCTTGCAAATTTAATTTTTTAGCTATTTCTTTAACATTAAAATTTTTATTTGCATATATTTTATAGTAAATCATTAACCTAAATTCTCTAATTAATAAATTTATCAATTGTAAGACATCAATTTTAACACTCAAAAAATCTTTAAGAATTTTAAATGTTAAATTTGCATTTCGAGATATTACGGCGTCTGTAAATTTAAACAAATTTTCATTAATATTACTTGCCACAATTTCTTTTATTTGTTTTAAAGAGATAGTATCATTTTTTTGAAATATTAAAGAAAGTTTTTCAATCTCACTCATTATTAAATCATAGTTATTTAATGATGCTTCCACTAAATATTTAATACTCGCCTCTTCTATTTTATATATTGATAATTTCTTACTGATATTTTTTATTAACTCATAACCTTTTAAAGAATTTAATTCTAAATAAGTATATTTGCTTATTAGCTTTTTAGTTATACTTTTTCTTTTATCTATATCTTCGTAAGTCATAAATATCAAAATTGTTTTTTCATAAGGATTATCTAAATATTTATCTAACAATTTTTCTTCTTTTTCTGCCAATTTATCTTTACCAAAAAAATCGGCATTTTTCACTACAACATACTTTTTTTCGTCAAATAACGAAACATATGTTGCTTCTTCTAAAATATCCTCTATATTTTTATTATAAACATACCCAATATATTTTTCTTCTTTAGGAATTATTTTTTTTAATTCTTCTAAAAACAACACTCTTGAATCAGTTTTTATCAAATAAATATTCATCTAACCACCCACTATAATATTATCATGTTTTTTAATTTAAAGTATATAATTTTAATGCTTTTTTAGAAACTTTAAACCACAAAGTATTTTTTTCACTAGTCAAAAAATAAGGTATATTTAATTCATTTAAAGTTTTTAATGTTTCTTTAGATGGATGATTATACCGATTATTTCTACCTACACTTATAATTGCATATTTAGGGTTAACTGTTTTTAAAAAAGTTTTATCACTACTAGTATTTGAACCATGATGGCCTATTTTTATAACATCACTTAAGATATTTTCTTTTAATAATTCTTTTTCTTCATTTTTAGATGCATCACCCATCATCAAAAAAGTGTTAGAATATACATTTATTTTAAATATTAAACTAGCATTATTTTCTGCTTTACTTTGATTATAAAACATCGTCAATTTAAAAAAAACAGGTTCATATAGAAAGACAATTTTATTTCTATATTTTTTAAATAAATCACTTTCTAAATTATTAAAATTATTTTTATTTAACATTATCTTTCTAACCGTTAATTTATTTACTAATTCTTGAGCATTTCCCATATGATCATAATCACCATGGGTTAAAATTAATAAATCAATTTTACTAATTCCTTTAGAATTTAAAAAAGTTTTAATCGTTTCACTTTGAGAAATCTTGTTTTTACGCTCTTGCCAAGATTCGTTATTATAGTTCATTATTCCACCTGTATCTATCATAATAACTTCCTTTTGCCATGGACTTATAAAAACAGCTGCATCACCCTGTCCAACATCCAAAAAATAAACAAAAGAATTTAAATTAATTTTAGGATATATTTTGACAATTAATAAAAAAGTCATAATTAAAAGCACGTATTTTTTTTGCTTAAATTTTAAAAATAAAGCAATCAAAAAATAATATATTATCCAAATAAAACTGGCAATATAAGGTATTATAATAACTCCTATTTTTATATTAGCGCACCAACTATTAACCAAATTAAATACTTCTAAAATTAACGAGAAAATTGCTGATAAAAAAGGAAAGAAAATAACAATAAAACAAGCTGGATATAAAATAAAAGTTACATACGGCACAAAAAACAAATTCCAAATAACACTTAAAATGTTAATTTCATAAAAATTCATGGCTGTAATAGGAAGACTTATAGCAAAAGCTAATAAACTTGTTTTCAAAAGATTAAAAAAATAACCCTTACTACTCTTTAAAAATAGAAATGTAAAACAAATAGCAAAAGAATATTGAAATCCCATATCCATTAAGTAAAAAGGGTTATATATTAATAAAGCCAAAAATAAATATAAAAATAATCGCTTATTAGATAATTTTAATTCAAAATAACTATTTAAAGATATTAAAATAAATAATAAACTACTTCTTAATACTGATGGAGTAAATCCAACCAAAAAAGCATAAAAAATTAATAACAAACTAATAATTAAATCTTTTTTTGAACCAAATTTTCTAAGCATTTTTCTTAATACTAATGCAAATAAAGAAATGTGCATACCTGATACCGCAAACAAATGACTTATGCCGTTATCCCTAATTTGTTCCAATTCTAAATTACTTGTATTTCCTAATAAAAAAGCTAATAAAAAATCACTGTTTTCAAACCTTAACAAATAACGATATATATTAGTTTTAACATTTTGCCAAACATTATTAGTAGAACTAATATTTATTTTTGATACATTCATTATTAAATAAACATTATGATAATATAAATATTTTTGATAATTAAAAGTATTAGGAATGCTATTAACTTCAGGATAAGCTAATTCTCCTTCTAATGTCACTTTATAGCCATAACCAATACTAGAAGCTATTCTATTTTTTTCTTCTTCACTATCAAAATAATAAAATGCTGTGATTTTTTCTTTAGCTTTCAAATCAAGTCTTAACATATTACCATCAATTTTAAAAGAATTAATAGTTCCATTGATTTCTTCTGTATTTAATGAATATACACTTTCCTTAGGAATTAAAAATGCCAAAATAACTAAAAAAATTGTTATAATAGTTAAAAATATTAAAAATTTATTCGACTGTAATATAGTCTTTAAGATCTGCAAAAACACTATCGCCAATTCCTTTTATATTTAACAAATCCTCTTTTTTAGTAAATTTACCACAATTTTTTCGATATTCTATAATGCTTTTTGCCTTAGCTTCACCAATTCCCGGAAGATTTTGTAATTCTTCTAATGAGGCTGTATTGATATTAATTAAACCACTTAAATTTTCTTCGATATCATTATCATTACTATTATCTGTCTCAATTATTGCTTCTTGCTTTTCCAAGTTTTTTACTTCTTCATGAGTGTAAACTGTAATTACCATTTCATCAGTAACTTTTTTACTTAAATTTAAATTTGAAGTATCAGCATCACTTGTTAAACCACCGGCTAAAAAGATAATATCATTAACAATACTTGAAGGATCAGTATAATAAACACCAGGATTTGCCACAGCTCCTTTAATATCTACAACGATTTTATCATCATTTACTTCATTATCCACTGTTTCAGCACTTTTAGGGCAAACATATGCTTCTTCCGCTGTAACCTCTTTAATATAAAGTCCAATAAATACTAAACACATAAAACTTAAAAAAGCAATTAAACAAATAATTTTCTGCTCTTTTAACCAAAATAATACTTTTTCCATATTCCTCCTTTCTAAGAAAATTATTACATCTTCTATTAATATTTACACTAATAAAAGTATTTTTCCTTTTTTAAATAAAAAAAAGAATTATTACTTTAATAAAGCTAATTCTCTTTTTTCTTTATTCTGTTTATTTTCAATAGCTATTCTTTCAACCACAAACAAAATCAATATAATATTCATATTAAAACTTCCCCCATAACTTAAAAAAGGAAGTGGAACACCGGTTAAAGGAATCAATGCTAATATTCCCATAAAATTAATAATTAAATGTAATAAAATATAAATAAAAGCACCGTAACATATAATTGCATTTCTTATACAGTCAGCTTGCTTAGCAATCTTTAAAATTCGATATAAAATATACCCATAACCAATAATAATTAAAATACCAACAATAAGTCCAAGTTCTTCAACTAATATTGGAAATATAAAATCTGTATGAGCTTCAGGTAAATACAAATATTTTTGGCTAGAATTTCCAAGTCCAACACCAAATAATCCCCCATTATGTAAAGCTATAAAACCATTGCAAACTTGATATCCAGTGTCTTCCATGTATCTTTGACAAGGTGATTGAAACTTAAGTCTAGCTAACTGAGTACTATTAAATAAATCAGAGCCACTATATAATAAAACAATTGCCCCAATGATACACGCAAAGCCAAGATACTTTATGATCTGAACTTTGCTTTCTTTTTCAAAAGGAATAACTAAAAAAACAAAAAAGACAATTCCGGCAATAATTACCGCTCCTCCAAAATCTGGTTGCATAGCGACTAAAAAGAAAATAACTAAAGCAATAACGATTGGAATAAAATTATATACAAAAGGTTTATTTTTTTTTATACTTTTTTCATAAAAAACTGCCATATACAATATTAAAGCTGTTTTAGCAAATTCTGTTGGTTGTAAATTAAAAAAACCTAAACTTAACCAACTTTGTGCTCCACCACCAATAACACCGTAACCAAAAACTAAAAACAATAACGATAAAGTAGCTAAAATATATAAAGGAACTAAAAATTTATATTTTTTAGTTGGAACTCTTAAAACTAAAAAAATACCAACAATAAACGAAACTAAAACAAAAATCAACTGTCTTGTAAAAAAATACGAAGGACTAACTGCATATCTTAATACAGCTGAGACGCTAGACGCACTTAATATCATTACCAAGCCAATAATTGTATATAAAAGCATCATAAAAAAAAGTGGTTTATCAATTTCATTAAATAAAGCTTTCATATCCTCACCTACATTAATAATAACATAAAATTATTTATTTAACAGAAAGAATTTTAGTTTTAACATAAAACTATGTCAAAAATGCAAAATTATAATAAACTATATTAGATAGATTAGGAGGTAACTATTATGTATTACTATGGAAATAACGGGTATTATAGTGGAAACTATGGCTACCAAACACCATGTTACAATACAGGATATGCTGGATATACTAGTGGATATGGTATCGGCGCAGCAATTTGGATAGTTTTATTCATTTTATTAGTAATCATCATTGGTGCTGGTTGGACATGGAATAATGCCAATAATTAAAAAGAAGATTCAATTCTTCTTTTTTAATGCTTCTTTGGCAATTTGAAGGGCATCTATAAGTGTATCAGCTGCAGCACAAAACAAATCTTTATGGCAAAAACGAAAAGTTTTTATTCCCGTTAGTTTTTCCAACTCTTCTGGTGACTTACCGCCCCACTTTTTTGGAAAATCCAAAATATTTTCATTTGTTTTAAAATTTTTCTTTATAGTATTAATCGCATAACCACCTCGATTTGAAGGAAAAATCACCAAAATTATTTTTTCTTTATGTAATTCATTATATTCAATAACATAATCTTTATAAGGAATATATTTATCTAAAACTAAAATATTATCTTTACTATTTTTCAAAGCTTTTTTTAATATTTCCTCAGCTTCAACTTTACTAATCACTTTTTTCTCAATTACATCCCAAACCGTTGTAAAATATTTTGTAGCTTTTAAAAAAAGATCATCCAAGTCTTTTTCTTCATTCCAATTTTTATTAAAATAGCTAACTAAATCACTTAAAGTTGTTATTTTATAATTATTTGAAAAATCAGGAAAAATTCCATTATCAATCGCGTCAATTTGCATAATTAAATCTTTATCTAACATTTCATATACTTTTTGATAATTAAAAATATTCTTATTTTTTAAATAATCAAGACCATATTTTTTAAATAAAAGGCCAACAGACGAATATTTAATACCATTAGGTCTTATTTCAGCATTTAATTGATGATGATCAAACACTCCATTACCAATATCATAAATTATTTTATTAGAATATTCTTTCGCGTTTGTTAGCTCGTTAACCCGACAAAGTAAAACATCTCCAAACACTTTCTCCAAAAAAATGGTAGCAAAAACATCGTCGGCATGAAAAGTGCCACCATGTGTTATAAAATTAGCTTCATCAATATTTTTTGTTATTTTAATCATTTTTTCATCACCAAACTTGATTATAACTTATTTTTTAACTTTTTTCTTTATTTTTTTAATTTTTATGGTACAATATTACTGTTTTTAAGGGGTGAATTATGAAGTTACCAAAAATCGAAATATTAGATGAAAAAAATAAAATTTTAAGAGAAGTTAGCAAAGAAGTTACTTTTCCACTACCAAACGAAGACAAAAAAATGATTAAAGATATGATAGATTATTTAACTTTAAGTCAAATTGAAGAAGAAAGAAAAAAATATGATTTACGAGCTGGAATGGGTTTATCAGCAGTTCAAATTGGCGTTTTAAAAAGAATTTTTGTTATTGTTGAAGAAGTTGAACATGAAAAATTTAAAAACTATATTATTATCAATCCTAAAATCATTTCTTATAGCGAAGAACAAATATATGTTGGCGAAGGTGAAGGTTGTTTAAGCATTAATCGTGAAGTTGAAGGAATTGTTCCAAGATATGCTAGAATTACTGTTGAAGCATATGATGAACTTGGTCATAAATTTCAAATAAGAGTTCGAGAAGATATTGCAATAGCTTTCCAACATGAAATAGATCATTTAAATGGTATTTTATTCATTGATCATATTGATCCAAAAAATCCATTCAAAAACCAAGAAAAAATGCGAGAAATTTAAATCTTGCATTTTTATTTTTTAATAAACTTTTTAATCTCTTCTTGATCATCAAAATGTACTTTTTCATGACCAAATATTTGATAATTTTCATGTCCTTTACCTAAAATTAAAACAATATCATTTTTCTTTGCAATTGTTAAAGCTTTAAATATAGCTTCATGTCGATCATAAACGATTTCATAATTATTTTTATGAACACCGGCTATAATATCACGCATTATTTTTTCAGGATCTTCTGTCCTTGGATTATCATTTGTAAAAATAACATAATCACTTTTGTCTGTGGCAATTTCCCCCATAATTGGTCTTTTTAAAGGATCTCTATCCCCACCACAGCCAATAACAGTAATAATTTTAGCCTTTGCTAACTCTTTAAAAGCCATAATTACTTTTAAAACAGCATCAGGTGTATGAGCGTAGTCTACAACAGCAAAATAATCATTTACTAAAAAAGTTTCACATCGACCTTTAGGCGCATAAATATTTCTTGTTTTATCTAAAATATCTTCTATTTTAAAACCGTATTCATGAACAATGGCTAAAGATGTCATATAATTATAAATATTAAATTTACCAGTTAAATTAGTTGTTACTAAAAAATCTTTATTTTGATATTTAAATGATAATTCTGTTTTATTTGGCAAAAATTTACAATTTTTAATTTGATAATCTGAATAATAAAATCCTATAGTCATTATATTTTTAAAATTTTCTTTAAATTTTTTACTAGCTAAATCGTCATTATTAACAACAAAAACACCATCTTTAGTCATATAATTTAATATTTTTAATTTAGCATTCAAATAATCAGTCATTGTTTTATGATAATCTAAATGATCTTCTGTTAAATTAGTAAACGCACCTAAAGAAAAATTTAAGCCATCGATTCTCCCAAGTGAAAGTGCATGACTACTAACCTCCATAACAATTGTCTTACAGCCTTTTTCTTTAGCATTTAAAAGCAATTTATAAATAGTTAAAATATCAGGAGTTGTATTAGGTAAATTAATTATTTCATCTTCATAAAAAAAGCCAATCGTCCCCATATAGGCAACTTTAACTTTTAATTTTTTTAATAATTGATAGATTAAATAACATGTTGTAGTTTTCCCATTTGTTCCCGTAACACCAATTATTTTTAAATTTTTTAACTCTCCACTATATTCTTTTGTTAAAGCTTTTTTCAAATAATCTTCTGGATTATCTACAATTAATAATGGTACACTGCAATCAGTTTTTTTAGAAGCAATTACTTTAGTAGCGCCATTACTAATAGCTTGGCTTATAAAATCATGCCCATCCACTGTGTAACCTTTAATAGCAACAAAAATTTGACCAGGTACTACTTTTCTAGAATCCGTCTCATATTTTAACATTTTAAATTCCTTTCTTTATTTATTTACTTCCTCATCTATCTTTCTTGTTAACGTTAAAGTTTCTCTAACTAATTCTATAGGAATGTTTAAAAAATGACTAATATCTAAATCAGTAGCTTTACTTTTTAACTTCCATTTTGTTGCATAATTTATTAAACAAATACGGTTTAAAAGATAAGATATTTCTTCATCTGAACGATTTTTAATCAAAAATTCTTTTAAAATAATAATAGTTTTTTGAAAAAGATCATCAAATTTAATATAATCATTCAAAAAACAACTATTTAGGTCTTGTGGAGCCAAATGATGTTGTAAAAATTTTAAATAATTCGATTGAATTTTATTATGACTATCCATATAAAAATCAACTTCTTCTATGCTATATCCATAATAGCTAAGTAGCCATAACATATTTTTTATTTCATCATAAATTGTATCAGATAAAAAATCAGGATTTCTACCATAAAACATTTGATAAATTTTTATAATCGTTTTTTCATTATAAGTAGTAATTAATTTGTTTTTTAAATCTTTTAAATTAGCAATTTTTAACAATTCTGTTTTTGAAACATTTAATAGTCCCTGGCAATTCAAAGTGCTTTCAGAAAGAGAAAAATTTTCTTTTCCATCAATAGAATTATAAGTAAAAATACCACTTTTAGAATTAGTTTGGTAACTCATTTGCTTAACTATTGAGTCCTTTTTTTGATAGTCAAATTTTCCAGAATAAATTCCACTCCATAAAAAAGATAAATGGAAATTAGGCACTTCATTTAATATTATTAACAAGCTTTCAATTAAGTAATCAATACTTTCACAGTAAGCATATTTTTTTAAAAAACGATCAATTTTAATTTTTAACGTCTCTTTTTCTGCTTTGTCTTTAACTTCAATTTGACCAATAACTGTAACTTTTAAATTGACTCCTGCTAATAATTTTTGAATATCCAATATTTCCATTTTTAATCTCCTTTTACTAATTATATGATGGTTAATTAAACAAAATAATTAGCTAATATTTAAATTATAATAAATAATTCTATTTTTCTTCTAATTTAACACTAACAACTTTTGATACCCCTTGCTCTTGCATCGTAATTCCATATAAAGTATCAGCATACTCCATTGTTCTTTTTTTATGCGTAATTAAAATAAATTCACTTTTATCTTTTTGACTAACTAAATATTTACCAAAAGTATCAACATTAGCTTCATCTAAAGCCGCTTCCACTTCATCCAAAATACAAAATGGAACTGGATACACATTTAAAATTGCAAATAACAAAGAAATTGCTGTTAAAGTTTTTTCGCCACCTGACAATAATTGAATATTATTAAGTTTTTTACCAGGAGGTTCTGCAACTATTTCAATTCCTGTTTCCAAAATGTTATCTGGATCAGTTAACACTAACTTACCAGTTCCTCCTTTAAACATTTTATTAAATACAATAGAAAACTCTTTTTGAATTTTATCAAAAGCAGTCGATAATTTTTCAACCATTATTTCATCCATTTCATTTATTATTTTTAATAAATCTTCACAAGCAGATTCTAAATCTTCCTTTTGACTATTTAAAAATTCATAACGAGTATTTAATCTTTCATATTCTTCTATACTACCCAAATTAACAACGCCTAAAGCTTTCATTTCTTTTCTTAATGTCGAAACCTTCATTCTCGCAATATCAGGTTCTATTTCTAAAATATAATCCATTTTAGCTTTTTCATATGTTATATGATACTCTTCACTTAAAATAGATAACAAATAATCCATTTTAGTGTCCATTTTTCCAATTGCAATTTCTTCCTCTTTTATAGCTTGATCAATTTGATATAAATTAGATGAATATTTTTTATTTTCCAATTCAATTTTTGCAATTTCCGAAGAAACTTCACTTTTTTCATTTTTTAATTCTCTAATTTTATTTTCTTTAGTTTCTTTTAAAACCTCTATTTCGCTTATCGTCTTCATGATGCCAATAATACTTTCTTCTAAACTACCGGATTTTAAAGAAGTTGATCCTTCAATTTGAGTACTAATATCATTTAGTTTTTCTTTTAAATTTTTTAACTGAGCTTCTTTGTTTTTAATATTTTCATCTAAAACTGTTTTATGCAAAATAGCTTGATTTAATTCTTCTGCTATTCCAGTTAATTTATCTTTAAATTCTATTTCTTTCTTTTCAATTTCAACTAATTGATCACTAACAACATCTAATTGTTTTTTGTTTTGACTTAATTCCGTTTTTAATTGCAAAATACTAGTTGCCTTTTTTAATGAACCACCTGTTAAAGATCCGCCTGTATGTGCTATCTCACCATCTAATGTTACAATCCGATATTTATGATTTAATATCTTACCTATTTTTTCTAAAGCAGCCATATTTTTAACCACTAAGACATTACCTAACTGATTTCTTATTATATTATCATATTTTGCTTCGTATGAAATTAAATCACTAGCAACACCGATAAACCCTTCTTCCTTTTCAGCTAAAGAAATAATTGTATCTGGAATATTTCTGGCTTCTATTACATCTAATGGAAAAAAAGTTGCTCTGCCTAATTTATTTTCTTTTAAATACTTAATAGCTTCTTCAGCAGCTTTATTATTTTCCACAACAATAAAATTTGCTGAAGCACCTAAAGCTACATCTATAGCTGTACTATAGTTATCTTGTACATTAATAAGTTTGCTAATGGTTTGATGAATTCCTTTTAATCTAGGATGATTTAACACATTTTTAACTGCAATTGATAAACCTGGATCATTTTCAATATTATTTTCAATTATATTTATTTGATTACGAATTACTAATTTTTTATTTATTAAAGATTCTTTATCTTTAACTATCTTATTATATTGAATTTTAGTTAAAGTATTTTCTTCATCAGCATCATTAATCTTAGTTTTTATCTTATTTAATTCATTAGTTAAACTAGACATATCATTTTTTAACAAAGAAATTTGTTTATTTAAATTATTTTCTTCTTCCTTCAAAGAAATTAAGTTCGCATCAATTTTTTCTTCTGAAACTTCATATTTTTGACGTTCATTTAAAAGTGTTTTTTCGCTATTTAATTTAGCTAGCTGTTCATTTAAAGTAATTAATTTATTATTTTCATCCTCAATTTGATTTTCAATATCTATTAATTTTAATTGCAATTTTTCAACAGATGATGTCTTTTTTAAATTATGAGTTGATATTTCTTCTTTACTATTAGATAATTCTTCAATTTTTTTAGTGCTTATTAAATACTTTTCATGAATATCATCAATATCATGAACAGTTAAAGAAATTTCTAAATTTTTTAATTCATCAGAAAATGAAAGATATTTTTTAGCAATCTCACTTTGTTCTTTTAAAGGTAAAACTGTAGTAGCTAGTTCTTTAACTATTAAATCAACCTTTTCTAAATTATCTTTTGTTTTATCTAATTTTCTCAAACTTTCCGTTTTACGATTTTTATATTTTAAAACCTGAGCAGCACTTTCCAAAATTATTCGCCGATCAACAGGTTTAGAATTAACAATGGTTTCAATATTACCCTGACTTATAATATTATATGTATCACTACCCATCCCACTATCCAAAAGAATATTAGTTATATCTTTTAATCTAACTTTTGTATTATTAATAAAATATTCATTTTCTCCTGTATAATAAAGAATTCTTTTTATTTCAACTTCTCTTAAATCAGTATTTAAAAAATGGCTTTCATTATCAAAAGTTAAAGCAACCTCACATCTTCTAAATGGGGCTCTTGTCTCACTTCCAGCAAATATAACATCGCTCATAGAATCTTTTCCCCGTAAGCTTTTTACTGATTGTTCACCTAATACCCAACGTACAGCATCAACTATATTACTTTTACCTGAACCATTTGGCCCAACAATTGCTGTGATATTTGTTTTAAAAACCATTTCCATTTTATCAGCAAAAGATTTAAAACCATACGCTCTAATACCTTTTAATTTCATATTACCTTGCCCTTTTCTGATAAGCATCATATGCTGCTTTTTGTTCTGCTTCTTTTTTGCTTTTACCAACACCTGTACCATATACTATTCCATCAATTACAACATTGATTGTAAATGTTTTATCATGTGCTGGACCAGTTTCATTTATTAATTCATAATTTAAACTTTTTTTATCAGTTTGAACCAATTCTTGCAAAATTGATTTATAATCACCTAAAAAATGTGCTCCACTTTTAATATAGGGAAGAATTATTTCATCAGCATATCTTTTCGCTTCATTAAAGCCACAATCTAAATAAATTGCTCCAAGAACACTTTCAAATACATCAGCAATAATTGTATCATTTATATTATTTTCTTGCCCATGACCAACTAAAATATACTTATCTAAACCAATTTCTTTAGCATAAGTGGCTAATGCATTTTCACAAACAAATGACGCTCTTGTTTTACTCATATCGCCTTCTTTTAAACTTGTATGTAAATAAAAATATTCACTAGTAATTAATTCTAAAACAGCATCTCCTAAAAATTCCAATCTTTCATAATTATCAGTATGATTTTCATTTGAATAAGAACTGTGTGTAAAAGCTGTTTTCATCAATTGTTGATTTGTAATTGTAATTTTATATTTTTTAAAAAATTCATTAAAGTCCATAACAACCCTACTTTCACTAGTCACATTATACTACAAGCAAAAGTTATTTTACAAGTAAACTTTTTTGTAGTACAATTAATATAGGTGATTATTTGAAAAAGTTAATTGTTTTTTTTATAAAATTATATCAACAAACGCCTTTAGTTTCACATAGTTTTTGCCGGTGTATTCCAACATGCAGTGATTATATGTTAGAAGCTATAAATTACTATGGTGTAAAAAAAGGCCTTAAATTAGGAATTAAAAGAATATTAAAATGTCGCCCCGGAGGCATTTACGGCTATCAGCCACTTGAAAAGGAGTTAAAAAAATGAAAAAAACAGCAAAAATTATAAGTTTATTATTAGGAATATTTTTATTGTCAGGATGTAACAGCCTAGAAAATGCTAAAGTATACACTACAACTTATCCGATTGAATATTTAACCAAATTAATGTATGAAGATCATTCAGACATTGAATCAATTTATCCTGATGGAACTGATGTCTCAACATACGAATTAACAAGTAAGCAAAAAGAAACTTATAGTAAAGGTCAAATTTTTATTTATAATGGCACTACTGATGAAAAAGAAATTGCTAAAGATTTATCAAATAACAATCGTAACTTAAAAGTTATCGATGCAGCATATTCCTTAAAATATAAATATGGCCAAGAAGAACTTTGGTTAAATCCTAGTAATTATTTAATGCTTGCATCAAACATCAAAGATAACTTAGAAGAACAAATTGGAACAAAATATATTAATGAGGAAATTGATGCTAAATATGATGAATTAAAAGAAAAACTTTCAATTATGGATGCTGAAATAAGAAGCATTGCTAAAGATGCTAAAGAACATGGCAAAAATACTATAATAACCGCAACAAGCGTCCTAAAATTTTTAGAAGACTACGGTTTTAATGTTATTTCTTTAGAAGATTATGAAAATGGTAGTGCAAGCCTTTCTACTTTAAAAAGTAACTTTAATTCTGGAACATATAAATATTTGTTAGTTAAAAATACCGAGACAACAAACGATTTAATAAATGAAATAACAACTCAAACAAATGCTAATGTTGTAAAAATTAACATGATGAATACCCTAAGCGAAGAAGATAAGGCTAATAACGAAAATTATTTTACTATAATGGAAGAATTTATAAACAATTTAAAAACAGTTACGAATTATTAGTAACTGTTTTTTTAACAAAAAAACTAGCTAATTAAAGCTAGTATATTTTCTAAATGGTGTCCCCACACGGGCTCGAACCGTGGACCCACTGATTAAGAGTCAGTTGCTCTACCAACTGAGCTATGGAGACAAATTACTTCTTTAGTATAACACTAAGAAGTTAAAAATAAAACCCCTTTTTTACATTTGTTAATTAAAAAGTGTGATTTCTAAGTAAAAATGTTACATTTTTATGAAACAATTATAAGTGAAAATG
>ERZ1643251.1566-NODE-1566-length-25737-cov-71.689783_pt1 | contig 25737 bp, 25 predicted proteins | sample MGYA00579261_ERZ1643251 | MGnify/ENA primary metagenome ERZ1643251 (study PRJEB29033, sample SAMEA4952267) | chicken gut metagenome | biome: Broiler Chicken; feature: Gastrointestinal Tract; material: Caecum | place: Ireland | collected 2018 | study: Broiler... | reverse complement strand
AAGACTTATTTCAGTTCTTTACAAAAAAGCGGAATTCCAAATTAAAATTAACAAAAGTTAATTAAATAAATATAAAGTAATTGACTTTTTTTTTATTTTACTATAAAATTAAATATGTAGCCATGGAGACGTACTCAAGAGGCTGAAGAGGCGCCCCTGCTAAGGGTGTAGACTGGGAAACTGGTGCGAGGGTTCAAATCCCTCCGTCTCCGCCATTTATGTATTTAAGAACAAAATGTTCTTTTTTTTATTTTTATTATTATTGATTTATTGTTTTTTTTTGTGTATAATATTTAATAGAGAATAAGAAAAGAGGGTACTATGAGGAAGACTTTTGATTTTACTAAAATGCCAGTCGTAGATGCTGTTAACGAAATCATAATATATGCCGCTGAAAAAGGTGCTTCAGATATTCATTTTGATCCATTTGAAGAATACTTGAAAGTTAGAATTAGAATTGATGGTGTTTTAGATACATTAACTACCGTTCCTAATAGCGTTCGTCAAAACATCATTACAAGAATTAAAATACTTGCTGGTATGAATATTACTGAAACAAGGTTACCTCAAGATGGCGCTATAAAAACAATATTAAGAGGAATTAACTTGGATATGCGTGTATCTGCTCTACCTACTAAACGTGGTGAAAAAATAGTTATTCGTATTATGGATTATTCTATGAGTTTAAAAGGTATTGAATATCTATATTTTAGTGAGGTTAATTATAAAAAAGTTCTAAAAATGATAAGTGCTCCTAATGGAATTATTTTGGTAACTGGTGCTACCGGTTCTGGTAAATCTACAACTGTATATTCTTTCTTACAAAGACTTAATGTTGAAGGATCTAATTTAGTTACTGTTGAAGATCCTGTTGAAATGGACATTGAAGGAATTAATCAAGTTCAAGTTAATAGTGAAATAGGGCTTGATTTCGCTACAGTACTTAGAAGTATTTTAAGACAGGACCCTAATGTTATTATGATCGGAGAAATTCGTGATAGTGAAACAGCTAAAATTGCTGTTAGAGCATCTATTACAGGACATTTAGTATTATCAACTGTTCACACTAACAACTCTTTAAACACAATCGAAAGACTTTTAGATATGGATGTTGAAAGGTACTTACTTGCAAGTGCTCTTATGGGAATTATATCACAAACATTAGCAAGAAAATTATGTGATAAATGTAAACATCTAAGGCCTACTACACAATATGAAAAGAATTTATTCAAATTAGTATTAGGAAGAGAAGTAAATCAAATATACGAAGCTGGAGATTGTGATGAATGTAATAACGGATTTAAAGGAAGAGTTGCTCTTCATGAAGTATTATTAATTAATCAAGATATAAGAGATGCTATTAGTGATGGAATAAGAAAAGATGAATTAAGAAAATTAGTTTACACAAAAGATGTTATCACTATGTTACAAGATGGACTATATAAAGTACTAGCAGGTTTTACAACATTTGAAGAAGTACTTAGACTTGTAGATTTAGATGAAAGCATTGATTCTGACGAAATAAAAGCAAATATAACTAGCAGTTTAAATTCAAAATAACCTAGGACATTTTATTTATCCTAGGTTTTCTTTATCATTAATTTCTTTATTAAACTTACTTATCTCTTTTAAATATTCTTGATATACTTCATTATTATTTAGAATATTTACTTTTTCTTCAATTATTTTGTTTATTTCTTTATATTTAGGATTATTTTCATATTCTAAACATAATGCTTCACTTTGTAATTTATTTATTTCATTCATTAAATCACTAATATTTTCATCTTTTTTTAGTATATCCCCTATTTTACTATATTCACTATATAATGAAGAAGACTTAATATCATTAAATAACTTATCTATATTATTCATTATATAATTCACCATCTAAAGACCATGTTTTTATATCGGTAATTTTAACTTTAACTATCTTACCAATATAAGAATTATCAGCTTTAACATTAACAAGTTTCATTGTATCTGTATATCCCATTAAATATCCTTCTTTTTCAGAAAGATCTTCAATTAAAACTTCTACTACTCTATCTTTATATTTCATATTATTAGCATTTGCATATTTGTTTACAAGTTCATTAAGTCTTGCAAGTCTTTCCTTTTTCTCTTCAATACTAGTATTATCTTCCATATTATAAGCAGGAGTTCCTACTCTTTTAGAAAATATAAAAGTATATGCTAAATCATATTTTAATTTATCTACTACTTCTAAAGTATCTTTAAAGTCTTCTTCTGTCTCTCCCGGAAACCCTACAATTATATCAGTAGAAATTGCCACATTAGGAACTTTATTTTTTATTTTATTAAATAGGAGAATATATTCTTCTTTAGTATATCTTCTACCCATTAATTTTAAAATTCTACTACTACCTGATTGAATAGGTAAATGAATATAAGGCATAATATTATCATATTTTGCTATTACATCAATCATATCATCAGTAAAATCCCAAGGATGAGAAGTAATAAATCTTACTCTTGGAATACCTATTTTTGCAACATCCTCAAGTAAATTAGTCATTGTGTAATTTATGTCTAAATCTTTTCCATAAGCATTAACATTTTGACCAAGTAAAGTAACTTCCATATATCCATCTTTCTTTAATTCTTCTACTTCTTTTAAGATATCTTCTGGAAGTCTACTTCTTTGTTTTCCTCTAGTATAAGGAACAATGCAATATGTACAAAATTTATCACAACCATACATTATATTTACCCAAGCCTTATATTTAGAATCTCTTTTTACAGGTATTCCTTCATATACAGATCCTTCAATACTATATACTTCTATTTCCTGCTTTCTACTTTTATATAAATCACTTAAATATATTGGTAACTTATGAATATTATGAGTTCCAAATACTATATCTACCCATTTGTATTTATCTTTAATCATATTAGCAATATGTTCTTCTTGTGCCATACAACCGCAAAAAACAGTTATAATATCTTTTTTAGTTTCTCTTAAATGTTTAATTCTACCTAGCATTCCTACAACTTTGTTGTGAGCATTTTCCCTTATTGCACAAGTATTAATTACTATGATATCAGCTTCATCCATATTATCAGTTTTGGCATATTTCATATCTTCTAATATAGCACTTATATTTTCAGAATCATGAACATTCATTTGACATCCATAAGTAATTACATGATATTTTTTATTAATTCCAATATTTTTTACATCATCAGGAATTATATAATCATCTTTAATTATTTCTATTTTATTATTTGTTCTTTTTTTTGCATCTTTTAAATTTGGAAGCATCATACTATCACTTCTTTCTTATTTTTCTTTTTGATACTAAATAATTATATTCACTAGCAAACAAAGCATTATTTTTTATTCGTTCATTAAGATAAGGGCAAACTTCTTTTACAACATTTTCCCAATAATAAATTGTTTTATCATCTACCCTATTATTAAACACTATATCATACATAATATATTGTCCTAAAGCATCAGCATATCTTCTAAGAGGACTAGTAGAATGTGAATAATAATTAGTTCCTAATCCATGATGGGAACTACTAATACTAGAATATTCAGCATTTAAATACTTTTCCTTTACCGCTTTTAATATTCTAGCACATTTAGGATTATTTAACAATGTTTTTCTATCAATACCTAATAATAACATTATATCTTGATCTATTTCCGAAGTAGGAGCATTATGTATTCTATGAATATAAGGATAACCTCTATCTACAAAATAACGATCAACACTACTGTTAACTAAAATCATCATTTCCTGAACTATTTTTGCAGCATTTGACTTATCGGCAATCAAACTATTAGTTTTCTTCCCAGTTGTTTTATTTTCTGCTGCCCTGTAAATATCTTTATGAATATTATTATTTTTTAATATAGTTGTTATAAAGTCTAATGCCTTTAGTCTTGTATTCAAATCATTTAAGTCTTCCCTTTGCAATCTTTTATCAACATTATTATAACTAAGACATCTATCAACTTTAATAACCCCTCTTTTCATAATAAAACTATCTAAATCAATTTCAAAATGTGGAGTTATTAAATATTTATAAGTAATTACATTTCTAGTTTTACCTTCTAATAATGATCCTATATTATTAGAAACATTTTCTGGATACATGGTAAATTCTGAATCCCTTAAATATATAGTTTCAGCATTCTTATATGCTCGCAAATCTAAATAATCATCCTTCTTTATTAATGATGGAACATCAGATATATGAATATATAATGTATATGTACCATCTTTATTTTTTTCTATATATAATGCATCATCATTACACTCATTGCCCTCATCATCTATTGTAAAGACTTTCTGATATCTATAATCATGTCTCATATATTCACATATATTTGTATCTTGTTTTATATATAAAAGATTATTATTATAAGAAACATCATATTTATCAATTAATTCATCGACTGTTATAATTATATCTTGAAATCTTTTAGCTAATAATTGAACATGCTTTTTATCATTATATAATTTTAAAATATCGAGAAATTTATTTTTTTGTTTAGAAATTTCATTGCTAAAATGACCCTTTATTAATATCATAATTACTTTGTAATAATATTTAATATCTTCTTCATTACTTAAAACACAATATTTTTCTAAAATATTTACCAATACTTGTTCAAATTGACTATATTCTAAATTTTTCTTATTGCCTAATATTGCTTCTATTTTATCAATCTCTTTATCTTTATATATTATCTTTTCTAAAATACTAACCACATTTTTATATTTTTTATTCTTTTCTTTATCTTTAATTAAATTTGTAATTTTAAGCATTCTATCACGAACAACGGAAATATCATTTTTATTTTTATTATTAAAAGTAGATTCTATTCTTTTATTTAATGTATCTATTAATTGGCCTATTAAAGTAAGCCTAATTTGGTTTTTTTCTTCTTCAACAATATATTCTAACTCCTTAAATATATCTTGAATTTTATTTTCATTTTTTTTAGATTTTTTTAATAATACATATAAAGCACCAATCATTCCTTTTACAACATTTTCAAAATTATCATCAATATATTCTTCAAGTTCACATATTTCAATATCATAGTTTAATATTTTTTGTTCAATCTCCCTATTACTCATTATGATCTCCTATTTCTTTTCTATTTCATTTGTACTTAAAACTGACAAGAAGGCTTCACTAGGTATTTCAACATGACCTATTTGTTTCATTTTTTTCTTTCCTTCTTTTTGCTTATCTAATAGTTTTCTTTTTCTTGTAATATCTCCACCATAACATTTGGCTAAAACGTTTTTACGCATTGCTTTTATATCACTCCTAGCAATGACTTTACTACCAATTACGGCTTGAATAGGTACTTCAAACATTTGCCTTGGTATAATATTTTTTAAATTATCTACAATAATTCTACCCCTTTTATAAGCAAAGTCTCTATGAACAATAACACTTAAGGCATCAACTATATCTCCATTTAATAGTATATCCATTTTGACTAAATCACTATCTTTATTACCAATTAAATCATAATCAAATGATGCATATCCTTTGGTATAAGATTTTAACTTATCAAAAAAATCATATACTATTTCTGATAAAGGTATTTCATAATGAATATTTACCCTAGTTTTATCTATATATTCCATTCCAATATAAGTTCCTCTTTTATCTTGGCACAACTCCATAATACTTCCAATATAATTACTAGGAACAAATATATTAGTTCTAATATATGGTTCTTTTACTACTTTTATTTTAACCCTTTCAGGAAATTCAGATGGATTATCAATATAAATAATACTTCCATCAGTAAGTTCTATTTCATAAATAACCGAAGGAGAAGTGGCTATTATATCTACTCCAAATTCTCGTTCAATTCTTTCAACGATTATTTCCATATGTAATAGTCCTAAAAATCCTGTCCTAAATCCAAATCCTAAAGTAGTTGATGTTTCCGGTTCAAATATCAATGATGCATCATTTAATTTTAGTTTTTCTAAAGCTTCTCTTAAATTAGGATATTTAGATGAATCAATCGGATAGAGTCCACAAAAAACCATTGGTTTCATAGGTTTATATCCTTCTAAAGGTAATTCAGATGGATTATTATTTAATGTAATAGTATCTCCAACTTTTATATCATCAATACTTTTAATACTAGCACATATAAATCCAACATCTCCAGCTTCCAAAGAATTTACTTTCTTTTCCATTGGAGTATGATATCCGAGTTCTACAACATCATAAGTTGCTCCTGTAGCCATCATTTTAATAGTGTCTCCGACTTTTAAAGTTCCTTCCATTACTCTAACTAAAGCAATTACACCTTTATAAGAATCAAAATAACTATCAAATATTAAACACTGTAATTTATTTTCTTTTTTACCTTTGGGACAAGGTATTCTATTAATAATAGCTTCTACTAGTTTATCTATACCCTCACCTGTTTTAGCAGATGTAAGAATTACTTCTTCTTTCTTAAAACCAAAAGTATCTTCTAATTCTTTAAGTCTACTTTCAATATCAGCATTAGGTAAATCTATTTTATTTATAACAGGAATTATTTCTAAATCATTTTCTATTGCTAAATAAACATTGGCAAGAGTTTGGGCTTCTATTCCTTGAGCAGCATCTACTATCAAGATAGCACCTTCGCAAGAAGCTAAACTACGAGATACTTCATAGGTAAAATCGACATGACCTGGAGTATCTATTAAGTTTAAAGTATAACCATTATAATTTAATCTAACGGCATTTAATTTAATGGTTATACCTCTTTCTCTTTCTATATCCATATTATCTAATAATTGATCTTTCATTTGTCTTTTATCAATTGCTCCAGTATATTCCAAAATACGATCAGCAAGAGTACTCTTTCCATGATCAATATGAGCAATAATACTAAAATTTCTTACTTTTTCTGAATCCATATATATCACAACTTTCTAAAAATATTATAACAAAAAGATGATAAAAAATCTATAAATTAACTAATAACCCAAATAAAAAAACTATATTTTTATACTCCAGTATTTTTTCCAATACTTTTTAAATATAGTTTTCTAATAAAATCAAAAGGTATTACTGTAAATGATATTAATAACATTATTATAAATTCATTTAGGGTAAGTCCTCTTGTTCTAAATATATCTCCCCCATAATATATAAGATATATTTGAACAACAGCTACAAAAAGTATTACTGATAAGAATACTTTATTTTTATGTAATAATGTAAAAAGATTCAACCTATGAGTTCTTGCATTAAAACTATTAAAGATACTTATAAATATAAATAAACCAAAGAATGCTGTAAGTAAATATTCATAGCTAGGGCTATATCTAAAGAAACTTCTAATAAAATGTGATTTCAAAAAAATAAAACATAATAATGAAGAATAAATACCTGTTACTAATATTTCATTTAACATATAGTTATTTATGATGTTTTCATCTTTCTTTTTAGGAGGTTCTTTCATGTATTCTAGTTTAGGACTTTCATATGAGAAAGCAAGGCCCGCTAATGTATCCATTACCATATTAATCCATAACATTTGAATTACGGTAACAGGATAAGGTATTCCAATAAATGGTCCAATTATGGAAACACTAACAGCACATAAGTTTACAGTTAACTGAAATATAATAAACTTTCTAATACTTTTAAAGATTGTTCTTCCATATAGTATTGCTTTAGTAATTGATAGAAAGTTATTATCTAATATTACAATATCTGATGCTTCTTTTGCTACTTCGGTTCCACTTCCCATAGCAAAACCAACGTCAGCTTTCTTTAAAGCAGGAGCATCGTTTACCCCATCTCCGGTCATACCTACAACAAGATTCAATTCTTGGGCAAGACGCACTAACCTACTTTTATCACTAGGAAGAGCTCTTGATACTATTTTAAGTCTAGGAAGTATTTGTTTTACTTTATCATCACTCATTAAGTTAAGTTCATCAGAAGTAATTACTAAATCATTGTCACTATTAATTAATCCAATTTCACTTCCAATAGAAAGAGCAGTATTTTTACTATCCCCTGTTATCATTACTGTTTGAATACCAGCATCTTTTACTAACTTAATAGCATCCTTACTTTCGCATCTTATTTCATCCTTTATAAATAATATACCTATTAAAACAATATTATTTAGACTATCTTTATTTACTGTACTATCAGAGTTAGCAATAGCAATTGCTCTTATTCCGTTTTTAGTCATATTATCTATTTTCGATAATATTTTGTCTTTTTCTTTTAATAATATTTTATTACCATATTTGTCATAACATAAATCAGTATATTTAAGTATCTTTTCGGGAGCACCTTTTACTAATTTAATATTCTTATTATCTTTTGATATTATTGTTATGGAATATTTATTTTTACTATTAAATGGTAATTTATATAATTCTTTGATATCATTATTTCTTTTAATTTTTATAAAATCTAATAGTGACTTGTCAGTTATATTTCCCCCGATTATTTTATTCTCTACTGGGTCATATATACTGTCATTATTATAGACAAGATTGTCTACTACTAGTTCTTTATATTTAGGATAATTATTTAATTCTATACTATTATTTATTTCAAGGTTGTCCCCACTGATCATATTAATTACTTCAAGTTTTCCTTTAGTAAGAGTTCCTGTTTTATCTGTAAACAAAATATTTAAACTACCTGCAGTTTCTATTCCTACTAGTTTTCTTACTAAAACATTATTTTTAAGCATCCTTTTCATATTAGAAGATAATACCAAAGTTATCATCATCGGAAGTCCTTCCGGAACTGCTACTACGATTACTGCAACACTTAAAGTTAACGCTTCAAGGAGATAACCAAATAAAAGAGGAATATTAGTTACAGTATCTATAATTTTAGTTATATTAAAGTTATTTTCAATTACTATGTTAGAAAATAGATAAGAAATAGACACTAATATAGCAGCAATATAACCTAATTTACTTATCGTTTTAGCTAGTTTATTCAGTCTTAATTTAAGTGGAGATGGGAGTGCTTTTTCTTCTAATTCACTAGCAAGTTTTCCATAAAGAGTATCTGCTCCTATTTTATTCACTTTCATTAAAGCATATCCATCATATACAACAGTACCCCTATAAACTAAATTATTATCTTTGACATTATTTAAGTTAATTGCCTTTTCTTTATATTGTTCTTTAGTTTCTCCATTCATCATTGATTCATCTACAGTAATACTACCCGATACAATTATTCCATCACTAGGTATCTTATCACCAGAAGATAAGAGGGCAATATCATCCATTACTACTTCATCTATGTTAATTTCTTCTACTTTTCCATTTCGTTTAACACGACATTTAATTTTAGAGGATTCTTCTTGGAGTCTAACAAAGGCTTTTTCTGAACCATACTCTGATATTGTTGAAATTAAAGATGCTACTAATATAGCTACTGCTATTCCTATTGTTTCAAATATATCAAAGTGTCTAAATAAAAATATTACTTTAACTGCTAGTACAATTAATAATATTTTAATTATTGGGTCCCCTAAAGTTTCAATAAATAAATGAAAAAATGTATTCTTTCTTGTTCTTATTATTTCATTTCTACCATATTTTTTTCTTTTTTCTATTACTTCGTCGTTAGATAAACCATTAGTCATAATATTCCTCCTTACAGTAAATAATATAAAAAAAAAGAATAATTAGACTATTAATTATCTTTCATATTTTGACAATTATTTAAAATATTCTTTATATAAATTATTAAATATTCATAAATTAATCACTAGATTTTTCCATTTCTAATTATTGTTTAAAGCTTTAGATATTTCACTAAATAAATTTGTATCTTTATTTACTTTAATAACATTTATACCCAAGTTTTTAGCACCATTAACATTATTAATATTATCATCTAAAAATAATAATTCTTTAGGACTTAAATTAAATTTATTAAGAATATAGGTATAAAAATCTTGATTAGGTTTAACTTTATGAATTTCTGCAGAAACTAAAACATCATCCAAATAATCTGCACCAAATGCTTCACCTATAAAATTTCTAACAAATGAAACATGATTAGTTGCTATAATAATTTTTACATTATTATATTTTTCTTTTATTTTCTTAAATAATAACTCATCTTTTACTTTATATAATTTATCGATTAACTCTTCAGTTTTTCTCATTAAAATTGAATCTTTTTCAATTATTTTTCTTGCTTCTGTTAAATAATCAGAATCATTGATATTATTTCCAAACATTCTTTCTAATCTATCTTCTTCTTCCGTTAAATTAATTTCTCCTTCCGTCACTAAAACTCCAACTAAATCAAATGCAATAACTTTAATCACTTTACTTCTCCTCTATAAAAATATTCTATAAATTTAACACTTCATTCTTACTTTTTTATAACTTATATATTATCATTAACTAACACTTTTTATTATCATTTATTTTTTCTTTATAAATAATAAATTGCAATCCTTACTTATTAATATTTTCTAATTTTTTATTCAATATAGCAATTTTTCCATTATTAAAGACACTCCCCTAGCTTCAAAACAATGTCTTGAATTCTCCATTTTAATAGATGTTATTCCAAAATCTTTATCTGTTAATACTTTAATACAATTCAATTTTAACATCTCCTTTTTAATAATTTTAAAACAATACCATTAATAAACTTTTATATTTCTATTTCTATAATCAAATTATTATTCTTATATTTAGCATAAATATTACCACCATTTAATTCAATTAATTGTTTTGCAATAGATAATCCCAAACCTGAAGATTTACTACCTGTTTGTAATGTATAATATCTATTAAATATTTTATTTACATTAGTCATATCTAAAAATTTAGCTTTATTAGATATTATAATTTTTCCGTTACCCAATAGATTAACTTCAAAATTATCTTCTGAATACTTCAAGGCATTAGAAATAATATTTTCTAAAACTCTAACAAACATATTTTTATCTAGATATTTAAAAATTTTCTTTTCAACAATTAATATTTTAGGGGTAATTTTTTTTTGCTTAAATAACCCATAATAAGAAACCAAAACATCTTCTAGTATATCATTTATACAAACTTTTTCTTTTTTTATTTTATCTTTTAAATCTAAACATTTAGAATAATCATATAATTGTTCAGTCAATGTTGTAAGAATATCAACTTTATCACTAATTATTTTTAAATAATTACTTTGTTTCTTGTTTAAATTATCTTTTCTGATTAAATCAATATATCCTTTAATAGCTGTTAAAGGAGTCCTCAAATCATGAGATATATTTGTTATAGACTTTTGTAATTCTTGATTACCATTTTTATATTTTTTTTCTTGTTTACGAAATTCATATATATATAGATTTAAATTATTTGCTAATTTTTTTAAATTTATGTTATTTGTAGAAATAGTTATTAAACGATTGGAATCTTCTTTTAATATTTTTTCAATATTTGTTTCTATTTCTTTAATAGACAAGTTAATTATTACAATTTTACTAATCAAAAAGATTATAACGAGTATTAAAAAGATTATTATTAATATCCAATATATACTCATTATAATCAATTCCTTTCTAATTTAATTCTTTCTTCTTAATAAGAATTATACCACATAAATTAATTATAAAAATCAAAAATATAGAATATAACCATAATATATTATAATTATCATTTAAATTAAGGATTTGTGTTGCTTGACCGTAAGGTAAAATATTTACAATAAAAGTATAAATATTTTTAATTATTCCAGTAGCATTAGATATTTTTGCCATAACATTAGAAGTTATAATAATAGTCCATATAACTACAATTAGTGATAAAATTCCAGAATTAGATTTACTAGATATAGACATACATATAAATGTAAATAATGATGATATTACTATATTTAATAAAAATGAATCAAATAACAAAAAAATAAATTTATTAATAGAAATAGTTATATCATTTTCCAAAATCAACCCTATTATAATTGCAAATATAATATAAATTGCACTATATGCAATACTAACTAATATAGAAGTTAAAAGATTTGATAAATATATATTACTTCTTTTATGGCCATTTATTATTTTGTTCTTAATTGTTCCATCAGAATATTCAAAACCAATAAATATTGATATAAAAATAGGTAATATTAGCCAATTAAAAGAATTATAACCAAAGAATACATTTCCAAGTTCATTGGTACAACCTGCACATGAAGATGGATTAACTCCATTATAATTAATATAAAGAAACATTGCCATTAGACCCATTATTAATAGTAACACCCAAAAAGTTATACTTTTTTTTAAGCGATAAAAATTTGCATTTAGTAATTTAATCACGTCTATCACTTCCAATTAAATTAATATAATAATTTTCAAGAGTCTCATTATTTTCATGAATTTCTTCAATTATACATTTTCTCTTTGATAAATCTAACACAATTTCTGATATATTTACACTTCCGTAAATACTTATTTGGGAATTGTCATTAACTTCATATGATATACTTTTAATTTCAAAATATTTAACAGCTTCTTTTAAATTATTTACCTTTACAATTATTTTCTTTCTCATTTTTTGATTTAATTCATCTGCACTAATCTCACTTATAATTCTTCCATTATCTAAAAAGCCATAATAAGTTGCTACTTTAGATAATTCATCAAGGTAATGACTAGATATCAAAATAGTTATACCTTTTTTATTTAAATTAAGTATTAATTCTCTTATTTCAATTATTCCTTCAGGATCTAGCCCATTAATAGGTTCATCTAAAATAAGAAAATCAGGATTAGATGATAAAGCTATAGCAATACCTAATCTTTGTTTCATTCCTAAAGAAAAATATTTAACTTTCTTTGATCCTACATTTTGTAGACCAACAATTTTTAGCAAATAATCAATTTTATTTAAAGATGGAATACCAATATTTTTAAATTGGACTATTAAATTATCTTTTGCAGACATATTTCCATACATAGATGGAGTTTCGACTATTGCTCCTATTCTATTTCTCTTATCTAAAATATTACTATCATCATAAGGAACATTATATAGTGAATAAAAACCACTTGTAGGATTTTGTAAGCCTGTTATAATACGGATTAAAGTAGTCTTTCCACTTCCATTTTTACCAATTAATCCATATATTGCACCTTTTTTAATAGTCATATTAAGATTTTTCAAAACACTGACATTTTTGTATCTTTTCTCAATACTATGTACTTCTAATACATTAATCATATATACACTCCTCTCTAAAAATTATTTTACTAAAAAATAGTTAAGATAATAGTTAAAAAAAAGTTAAGATTTAGTTAAGATTAATCATCAAAAATTTTATAACCTATTCCCCAAACCGATTCAATATATTTTTTATTAGAAAATTTTTGAATTTTTTTCTTTAAATTACTAATATGAACTTTCAATGAATTTTCATCACAATCAGGTGTATCAAAACTTATTAATTCAAGCATTTTATTTTTTGAAATTACTTTATTTGGTGAAAGCAATAGTTGTTTTAAAATAGCATATTCCGTTTTAGTTAAATTGACTTTATTATCACAAACATATAATATTCTGCTATCAATTGATAATTTTAATTCTTTGAATTTTAAATCATAATTATAATTATCTTTATTTCTTAATCTTGCTTTTACTCTTGCTAACAATTCTTCATTATTAAATGGTTTAGTAATATAGTCGTCTGCACCATTTAGCAAATTTTTTATTTTATCATCTACTGAAATTTTTGCACTAATAACAACAATTGGAATTTGACTGAATTTTTTTATTATTTCTTCACCATTAACACTAGGTAGCATTAAATCTAATAAAATCAAATCAATATTTTCTTTTTCAAGTATCATAATTGCTTCTGATCCTGAATAGGCATCCAATATTTTATAATGTTCACTTAATAAAATTTCTTTAATTAGATTATGAATACTTATATCATCTTCTACTATTAATATTTTTTTCATAAGCACCTCATTCTTTTATATAATTATAACACGTATAATAAGAAATCATTTAAGTTTGTTGCACCTATTAGTGTTTATTTTAATTTTTACATTAAGATATAATTTAGACAAATTTCACATATAATAAAATCTATCAATTAATCTTTTTAAATATATAATAAAGGAAATCCTTGTTCTTCTAATTGATTTAAAGTATATTCTAAATCCATTCTATATAGATAATTACTATACTTTGTTACTTCGTTGTATATCTTATGTAATTTTTCAAATCTATATACAAGTTTTAGTTCTATACCCTCAATATCTATTGTAATTTTTCTTTCTTTATTTACAAAAGAAAACAAATATTCATTAAACTTATTTAAATCATTTACTATAGAATTAATAATAACATCTTGATATTCATTATAAAATTTTATATATTTCTCTTCATCATTTAATATTTCTAATAATTCTTTTTTGGAATATAAATTAGCTATTTCATAGTCTTCAAATAATAATGAAATAAAATATTCATCAATATTCTTATTATTATATTTTAAATATAATTTATTATAATCTTCTTTATTCATTACTCTTCTTTTTGTTTCATAATAATAGTATCCATCTTTTTTATAATAATATTTGTTATTATGAGAAATAAAGATATCGTCGCCTTTTGACAGTTTATTAAGTTTATATATAGTTCCAAACTCAAACATTTTTGAAATACTTAGAATAAGTTCTTCATCATTAGTTTTATTTATAATATACTTAAATATGGGAATATAATCATAACTTATATAGTCAAAAATATAATCTTCAATTGGAGTAAATTTTCCTTTTATATATCTTTCTTGATACCTAATTTCTTTATATTTATCATTTATATTATCCATTGCATTAAAAGTTAATATAATAGACCCCATTGTATAATCTTTATAATTATCATACTCTTGTTTTTCTTTTTGAATATAATCATTTAATATTATTCCTAGAATAGAACCTATAACTAATAATATACTAATTATTAAGAGTAAATTTTTTTTATTTTTCTTCATAATCATCTACTTCTTTTAAAATTCCTTTATCCATTTCATATATTTTATCACATAAAAGTTTTATATCTTCATAATTATGACTGGTTAAAAGTATAGTCTTTTTTTGTTTTTTATACTGTAAAATAATATTTCTAAAATGATTAACACTATCTTTATCTAATCCATTAAACGGTTCGTCTAATATTAATATTTCACTATCATACATAAGGGCGTTTGCTAATTTTAATTTTTGTTTCATCCCCATTGAATAATTTTTATATTTTGTTTTATTGTATGGATCTAATCCTACTAATTTTAATAGTTCATATATTTTATCTTCTTTTATTTTAACTCCTAGTTGTGATAATAATTTTAAATTATAAAATCCTGTTTCATCACTTAGAAAATTACTATCAATTAATACTCCTAATTTTTCAGCATTACTTTTATTGGAATTAATAGTAATATTACCACTTGTAGGTATATATAAACCACATATCATCTTTAATAAAACAGTTTTACCGCTTCCATTTCTACCCACAATTCCTATTGTTTCTCCTTGTTTTACATTTAATGTAAGAGAATCTACAATTATTTTATCATCGAACTTCTTTGTTACATTTTTTACTTCTATTATGTTCATTCGGCACCTCCTAAGTCTTTGGTTGCTATTATTTTTTTCATAAATATGTATATTAAAATTATTAATAAAATAGAAAACATGATAAACATCATAGTATTATTAAATATTATTTTTTCGTTTATTATAGTTATTGTAAATGTTGTACATAAATAATTAATAAATATATTACTACCTATTGCAAATAAATAACTATAAAAATATTCATCAAATATTAAATAAATAATTATAAAAATATTAACACTAATTAAACAAAATAAATATTTAAGAATAAATAATTTTATAAAGAATAATGGAAACATAAATACACCCGTTACAAAATAATAATATAAAAGTAATACTAAAACATAAATAACAGTCATTATAAAGCTATATATTAAAGAAAACACATATATATTTTTAATTACTTTATCTCTTCCTATATTTACTGTAGCCATTGGAAAATCATTTAAGAAAAAAGATATAATTTGTAATATTGGATAAAATATTATACATAAATAACAAATTGTAAAAATAGAAAATAATATTATATTTATATTTTCAAAATCTATTGGGTATATTAAACATCCAATTAAATACTCTTGTCTAACATCCATATTTTTTGATATAAATACTTCATAAATAGATTGAATATATGGTTTAGAAATAAATATGTTAAGAATAAGTATTATAGTTATTATTAAATAAATTTTTTTACTTTTAAATATTGTCTTTAATAAACTACTCATATATAATCATTAATTCTCCTTTTTACTATAATAATACAAATTATTAACAAGAATATAAACAAGATTATTGGATTAAAAATTATATTTAGATAAGATGGAAATACAGTTTGGTTTCCAATAAAATCATATATAGAAAAATAATTAAATATCATTGGTATTCCTATAATATTTGCTAAAACGATTTGAGATAAAAAGACAATTATTAAAAATAAGAAGGTGTTAACTTTTTTCTTCATTAAGAAAGTTGCTAAAATTACTATTATTGCAATAATCATTCCATATAAAAAGCTTATTAATAAGTCCATACAACAAAGAATTATTGCATCATAATGTGTATAAATACTTTCCGCTACACTATTTAACAAACTAAATTTTAAATAATGAGTATGAGAAAAACCAGGACTATAAAATATATTTAACAATAAATAATATAATAATTTAGGAATAACTGCTAATAATCCACCATATATCAAAGTTGTCACAATTAGTGAACTAGTATATCTTTTTTGACCTAATTTTAATATTTTTAATCTTAAAAATCCATTATGAACTTCATCAAACAAATTATTTCCAATAACATAAAATAAAAATAACGGAAATATTATTGTATATATTTTAAATATATTAGAACACTCTGTAATTAAATATATAAATGGCGCTGATAATAACTTCATAATATCATTTTCCATATACATAATAACATCATTATCAATAATTAAATTACTAGCATTGCCATTTAAATAATAATCTATGTAATACTTTAAATAATGATTATTAGTATAATTATTTACACCGTATAATATTTCATTTTTATTTATAAAAAATATGATAAAAAGTACTCCCAAACTAACTATTAAAAATAAAAATGTTTTTTTAGTTAATAACTTATCTTTTAACAATTGCCAATTATTCATTTAAATCTCCTTCTTATAAAAATACATTCCATACATTCTTTACCACAATATATCATAAGTTTATTGTAATTACAATAAATAATATAAAAAAAAGAATAATTAAATTAATAATTGTCTATTTAAAATATTCTTTATATAAATTATTAAATATTCCTAAATGTATTTGTTCATCAACAATTATCCTTTTAAGTATATTAACAATATATTTATCCTTTATTACTTTAGTTAAATAATTATAATAATATATTGCTTGTGTTTCTGCCTCAATATTAATTCTTAATATTTCTTGTAAATTTGTATTATATTTTACATAAGAGGCATTAAAATATTTACTAAGCCCATTTTTATATGGTGAAGAATATATTGGTTTCACTCCAAGTAGCAGTATTAATTCTCCAAGTATTTCTAAATGTTTCATTTCTACTACCGATATTCTTTTTAATATATTAGAAATATTTGGATATTCTTTTTCTAAAATTATTGATTGATATAAATATAAATGTATTGCTGTATCTTCACTAGTTTCACTAGCATATGCTTTTCTAAGTAAATTAGCATATGAATAATTTTTAGTCTCTACTTCTATTTTTGGATAAGGTATTTTACTTTCAAATATCATATTATCCCTCCAATATATCATAGTACTTAAAATGAAAAAAAATGTTAATTTTCTTTAACACTTTTTATATTTTGAAGTTCAAAACGATATTTTTGTGAAACATCAGGATATTTTTCATGGTCAACTTCACTAGCAAACATATCGTAAGGTCTTATATATAATTGATTATCTCCATATAAAGCTCTATATACAACACATTTTTCCATAGTTTCAGAATATAGACCAATATCCTCTACTATATAATAGTCTCCTTTAAAATGCTTATAAACTCCTTTAATTTTGACTTCATTCATTACAATTTCTCCTTTAAATTATTTTCTAGAACAGATAAATCATTGGGACTCATAAATATGTAAACACTACCTTTATGTTTAGACAACTTTTCAGCATCAGCAATAGTTAAATGATATCCATGATTTAATTTATCTATTATTATATTAGCTGTAATACTTGGATAATCTTCTTGTTTTTCTCTAGCAGGATGTATATCAAGTACATATGCATAATCAGCCATATTCAAATATCTTGCAATATCACTTGCAAATTCTTCTGTTCTAGTAAAAGTATGTGGTTGAAATATTGCTACAATATTCTTATTAGGATACTTTTGTTTTATTGCTTCCATAGTTGCTTTAATTTCATTCGGATGATGTGCATAATCATCAATTATAATTGAATCATTAACTACCTCTTCACTAAATCTTCTTTTAGCCCCTTTAAACTTACTCAAATTACTTTCTATAGTATTACTATCCATACCTTCTAAATAGCAAACCGTTATTACTGATAAAGCGTCTAATAATTGATGTTCCCCATATAATGGCAAATCAAATTTACCAAACAAATTATTATTTATATATACTTCAAATTTAATACCGTTTTCATTATACTCTATATTTTTAGCAATTACATCATTATTACTAGATAATCCATAAGTAATTGGCTCTTTATTTAATTCCATTTTTCCTGTATATAGATCATCTCCATACATAACAACTTTTTTTATCGTCTTATTTGCAAGTGTATTATAAGCATCGATTACATCATCTATATCTTTAAAGTAATCAACATGATCTAAATCAATATTAGTAATTATTAAATAATAAGGAGTATAATTTAAGAAATGTCTTTTATATTCACAAGATTCCAAAGCAAAATAAGTATTTTCTTTTTTAGCAAATCCTGTTCCGTCCCCAATTAAATAATTAGTATTGGGAAGCGAAATAGATAACATTGCTGTAGTCGTTGTCTTTCCATGACAACCTGATACACATATTGTCTTAAATTTAGTTGTTAGTCTTCCTACCATTTCTTCATACGTAATAATTTCTAGATTAAGTCTTTTGGCTTCCATTAATTCAACATTATCATCCGTTATAGAAGCCCCTTTAATTATTGTTAACCCTTCATATATATTACTTTTATCATATACAGTTACTTTTATATTTCTTTCATTTAAACCAATTTCTGTAAAAAAATGTTTGGCAACGTCACTTCCTTTTACTTCATAACCTAAATCATTCATAATATTAGCAAGTGAACTCATACCCGCTCCTTTAATTCCTATAAAATGATACATAATATTCCCCCTTAATTTTTATATTTTTTAACGTGTGATTTAATTAATTCTTTATCTTCAAAATAATTAATTTTCATTGCTTCTTTTACTTCTTTTATAGTAATATTAGCAACTCTTTCAGCTTTTTTACTTCCACTTTCTAATATATTATATACTTCTTCTATTTTATTTTCATATATTTTTCTTTTTTCTCTAATTGGAGTTAATACTTCTTCAAGGACATTAAATAAAAATTTCTTAATTTTAACATCCCCTAGACCTCCTCTTTGATAATGAGCTTTTAATTCATCTAAATTTTTATATTCTGGTAAATACTTATCAAAATATTTATTTTCACAAAAAGCATCTAAATATGTAAATACTGTATTCCCTTCTATTTTTCCTGGATCATCTATTTTTATATGATCAGGATCAGTATACATACTCATAACTTTCTTTCTAACTTCTTCTGTTGAATCCGATAAGTAAATACAATTTCCTAAACTTTTACTCATTTTAGCCTTACCATCAGTTCCTGGTAATCTTAAACATACTTCATTATCTGGTAGTACTGCTTTAGGTTCTACTAATACTTCTTTTTTATATGTATTGTTAAATGTTCTAACAATTTCTCTAGTTTGTTCAATCATTGGAAGTTGATCTTCACCAACCGGAACAATATTAGCTTTAAATGCCGTAATATCTGCAGCTTGACTAATCGGATAAGTCATAAATCCCACAGGTATAGATGTATTAAAATCTCTTAATTTAATTTCAGACTTAACTGTTGGATTTCTTTCTAACCTAGATACCGTAACTAAATTCATATAAAAAAACGTAAGTTCTGTTAACTGTGGTACTTGTGATTGAATAAATAAAGTTACTTTATTAGGATCTAGACCTACTGATAGATAATCAAGAGCAACCTCTATAATATTTTCTCTTATTTTTTCAGGATTGTCAGCATTATCTGTAAGTGCTTGAGCATCTGCAATCATTATATACATCTCATCATAATTACCGCTATCTTGTAACTTTACTCTTTCCCTAAGTGATCCTACAAAGTGACCTAAATGTAATTTACCCGTTGGTCTATCCCCTGTTAAAATTATATTTTTAGACATATTTCTCATCTCTTTTCTAACATAATTTTAGCATAATAATTACAATTAGTAAAGAAAAAGAAAATTAATAATTTATGGCTAATTATTAGTTTCTATTACCCTTTCTTCTTTATACTCATATAACAAAGCATTGTCTTTAACAATTACAGACTCACCAATTTCTTCTTCTAAATTTTTCCTGGTATTATTAGCAATTCTTCCCCCTCTTTTAGCTACTTCGATATTTTCATCTAAACCTTTTGGTTTATGTTGTTTAGCAATTTCACGTGTTGCAAGTTCCCCCAAATCAGCAAGAGCAATTTCAATATCAGACATGTTATCCCGCAATGACTCTTTCCTAAGCCCCTTAAAAGATTTATACTCTTCAGCAGTCATACCAGACCAAGTTTTATAAATTTCATTTGTAAGTATTGCAAATTCTTTCCCTTCTTTTATTCCTCCATTCTTCCATACATCCGTTAATTGTTTTCTATTTTGAATTCCAGATACTCTCTTTTTTATCCATGTTTCATCATAACCTTTTGACCTATATAAGTCTATTGCTCTTTGAGCAGCAATAGACGGATCAAACACTTCATCAATTCTTTCACTTCCTAATTTAGCCAACCAAATTTTCACTGGCTCTGCTTTTTTAGATGGAATAGATTCAATTATTCTAAACATTTCTTCAACATTACATACATCAGTCAAACGATATTTCCCATCTTTTGCTTTAAGTTTCAACTGGTGACAATTTGTCACCGTTTCATTTCCTTCTTCTTTTAATCTTTGCTTCAACTTATTCCAGTATTTTCTTCCATCTGTACTTTCTGTTAAAACACTAACTATATCAATAATACTTATATAATATTTTTCTTTGTCTTTATCCCACACAGTTCTAATAGTATTGTTATTAAACAATTTATTTACTAAATGCATTTTATCTTCCTGCATTATTACTTCCCCCCAATCTTTAATAAATTACATACTTATTATATACGAACATACGTTCTATGTCAATACATTTTTTATAAAAAAAGAAAATGTATACTAATACATTCCCTGTAATTTCTTTTTATCTATATTACTTAAACTATCTACTTTCCATTCATCACCTGTTTTATTAACATTTAATTCTAATGTATAAACAACAGTATCTTTGGCCTTTTCTAATTTATCTAATTTTGCATTATTATATTCTTCCAGTGTATATTCCTTATCTTTAAATTCTTCATCTACTTCTTTTATTACTTTCTTATAATCAGTTACTTTAATTTGTACTGTAATAGTAGCAATATCCCCATCTATTTTCTCATCTTTAATTTCATAACTTAAATTTTTATATTGACTTTCTATTATTTTTTTATATCTATCTTTTTGTGTTTCCGTTAAATTTTCTTTATCTGTTATACTATCTATCTCACTTTTTATATCAGCATCTAACATTTGATATTTATTTAACAATTCTTCTACTTTACTAGTAGGACTATTATTTAAAGCACATCCAAACAAAAATAATAATACAAATAAGGAAAACACTTTTTTCATTATATCATCTCCACTATTAGTATTATTAGTTTTTTATATTTTATACCTAAAATTCATAATTATTTAACATTTCTAATATCATACTAGAATTATATCCTAAATTAAGTAAATTATTATATATTTTATTTTTCAAAATAAATCCTTTATGCTTCTTATTTGTTTTTATAAACTTATTTATTAATTTATTTATTTTTTCATAAATAATATCATCATCTATATTATTTATATAATTAGTTATAATACTGTTATCTATATTATGCTTTTTTAACTCTAATTCTATTTTATATGGTCCCATTGTTGTAAAATTTAACTTATCATTAATAAAAGCTTTAGTAAAAACTTCATCATTTAAAAGATTATTCTTTAAAAGTCTTTTAACTGTATCATCAATTACTTCTTCACTATATTTTTTATTTTTTAAAAATATTCTTATCTCACTAACACTCCTAAGTCTTACTTCTATATAATTAACACTTTTATTATACGCTTCTTCATACATATTATCATTTATTATAATATTATATAAATCATTATCTATTTCTTTTTTATATAATAAATTGTTATTTAATATGATATCTTCATATGTATCAATAATAGTACCATCTTCTAAAAATAATTTATATTTGCTGTTAGTTCCTTTTTTATATTTTACAATCTTCATTATATCACCATCATTAATATATATTAAATTTATAAAATAATCAATAAATTTATAAACAAAAAGAAACTATATATACATACGGTCTCTTTTCAAAGGATTATATTTTTTATTTTCTTCATAATATTTTTCTACTAAAGATACTTTATTTTCTTTTAAACTTTTAGGAACATCAATTATTCTTTGATTTCTAGAGCCTCTAAATAATATATCTAAACTTTTTTGTTCTAATATAAATTTGCCATCTACTAAAACATCTACTTGTTTTAATAGTTCCATTACAGCAGGTTCTTTTTTACTTTTTTCAATTAATGCTTCATAAGTAAATCCTGTGTAACACCAAATATCTAGTCCCTTACTTTTAGCATATTTAGCAATTTCTGCACATTCATGAGGTTGAAAGAAAGGGTCACCTCCAGATAAAGTAATTCCTTGGTGCCCTTCTAATTCATCTATCCAAGATTTAACCTCTTCAAAGTCAATTAATGCTCCTCCATCAAAAGAATGTGTTTGTGGATTATGGCAACCTTTGCAATTATGAGAACACCCTTGTGTCCATAATACTGCTCTTACACCTTCTCCATCAACAATACTATCCTTTTGAAGTTCTGCCGCTAATCTAATTTGCATTAGGCTATCTTTTCATCAAAAATACCTTTAGTACTATGTTTTACTCTATCTCTTTCTTCAGCTCTTTTACCATTATTGAAACGATCTACAGTTCCTACTAAATAACCTGTAATTCTTCTAATTCTTTCAAATTCAACGCCTTCCCCTACTTTTTTTGCTTCTCTTACTTCTTCTTTCATTTTTATCTCCCTTTCTTTTTTATCTACAGCATTCGTTAATACTGTTTATCTTTTCAATACTTACACCTTCTCCTGAATGTCTACCACAACCAGGACAAACATCTCCAATTACCCCTACATATCCACATACAGGATCTCTATCTACTGGATGGTTAATTGCCGCATATCCCATATTGTTTTCTTTCATAAGTCTTACAATTTGTTCAAATGCTTCAACATTATTAGCAGTATCTCCATCTAATTCAATATAACTTATGTGTCCAGCATTAGTAAATGCATGATATGGAGCTTCCTTCTTTATTTTATCTACTACTGATATATTGTAATATACTGGAACATGGAATGAATTAGTATAATATTCTCTATCAGTTACTCCTTTAATTCTTCCATATATTGCTTTATCAATACTAGTAAACCTTCCAGATAGTCCTTCTGCTGGTGTTGCTAAACAAGTAAAGTTTAAATTATATTGTTTGCAATATTCATCACATTTTTCACGCATAAATTTAACTATTTTAAGTCCTAATTTTTGAGCTTCTTCACTTTCTCCATGATGTTTACCAATAAGTGCCTTTAAACATTCGGCAAGTCCAATAAATCCTATACTTAAAGTACCATGTTTAAGTATTTTTCTAAGTCTATCATTAGGTTTTAATTTCTCACTATCTAACCATACACCTTGTCCTAGTAAAAATGGAAAATTATACATTTTTTTACTGCATTGAATTTCAAATCTTTCTAATAATTGATCTTTAACCATATCCATTAAATTACCAAGTTCTTCAAAGAAACCGTTTAAATCAGTTTTTTCATTAGTAATAATTCCATGTTTTATTCCTAATCTTGGCAAATTAATTGTTGTAAACGATAAATTACCACGCCCTGGAGTTACCGCCTTATTAGGATCTGCCACATTAGCAAGTACTCTTGTACGACATCCCATGTAACCTACTTCAGTAGTAAAGTCTCCTTCTTTATAATATTGCTTATTAAATGGTGAATCAATAAATGAAAAATTAGGGAATAACCTTTTAGCAGACACCTTACAAGATAACTTAAACAAATCATAGTTTGGATCTTCTTTATTATAATTAACTCCTTCTTTAACTTTAAATATTGATATTGGGAATATTGGAGTTTCTCCCTTACCAAGTCCTGCATCTACTGATAATAAATAGTTTTTAGTAACCATTCTTCCTTCAGCAGAAGTATCAGTTCCAAAATTAATTGATGAAAACGGTACTTGAGCACCCGCTCTTGAATGCATTGTATTTAAGTTATGAACAAATGCTTCCATTGCCTGATATGTTGCTCTATCTGTTTTAGCAAGTGCTGTTTCATAAGCTTTCTCAAAAATTCTCTTTACCTCTTTTGAATCTTTATAAATACTTTCAAACGTATCTATATCTAATTCAATACTAGTTAATTTATCTATTTCTTTAGCAACCTTATCCATGTTTACAAAACTAATAAAATCTGTAAAATCTAATAACTCATACATTGATTGCTTAAATTGCTTTTTAAATGTCATTAGTACACCCGGTGCCAAATAATAATCAAAAGCCGGTATACTTTGACCGCCATGTTGATCATTTTGATTAGACTGAATTGCAATTGCAGCAAGTGCACTATAAGACATAATATCTTTTGGTGGTCTTAAATGTCCATGTCCGGTTGAAAAACCATTTTTAAATAATTTATTCAAATCTATTTGCATACATGTTGTTGTCCCCATTGGCAAGAAATCCATATCATGAATATGAATATCCCCAGAATCATGCGCTTCTGCATATTTTTTCTTCATTAAGTATGCTTTAGCAAATTCTTTAGATACAGTTGAACCATATTGCAACATTGTTCCCATTGCAGAATTTCCATCAATGTTAGCATTTTCTCTTTTACTATCTTCTTCACTAGCACTCTTAAGTCCTAATCCTTCAATTGACTTTAAGAATTTATGCATTTTCTTTTCATCCGCAAAAGCCTGCCTTGAAGCTGTTCTTCTTTCTCTATATTCTGAAAAAGATTCATATACATCATTGTAATTATTCTTTTTAAGTTCATCTTCAATTAAATCTTGAATCTCTTCAATCTTAATTTTATCTATATTATTTGAAACAAATTCTTTATCAATTCTTTTAATTACTTTTTGATAAATCTTTTGAATAT
>ERZ1643251.1564-NODE-1564-length-25762-cov-10.657175_pt1 | contig 25762 bp, 23 predicted proteins | sample MGYA00579261_ERZ1643251 | MGnify/ENA primary metagenome ERZ1643251 (study PRJEB29033, sample SAMEA4952267) | chicken gut metagenome | biome: Broiler Chicken; feature: Gastrointestinal Tract; material: Caecum | place: Ireland | collected 2018 | study: Broiler... | reverse complement strand
ACGAACTCAGGGGATAAGCAAATGAATAAAAAACAGAGAAAATACTTATTCATAAAAACGGTTGGTGAAATTGAAAAGTTAAAGGACTTATGTCTGACGGATCGTGTAGATTGTTGGTGTTAATGAATTGGATGAATTGCAATTCATCATATGTACTCTTACATGCGATATTTGCAAAAAAAATCGGCATTTGCAAACAAATGGCAGGAAACCGGTCAATGAACATGACAATATGCCACGTTGTAAGGTCGTCCCAAAATTCTCCGATTTGGAAATTATCGCATTGAATATGATATCCGAAGCGAATGGAAGCCAACATTCTCTCGCTTTGCCAAAGCAAGAAAAAGGATAGAGATTCTATTCTCGCAGCTGTGCGACCGGTTCATGATTGTACGCAATTATGCAAAAGATACATAAGGGTTTTGTTCACTCGAATCGTCGGAAAGATTAGCGTGTTGACAATCTTTCAATACCTTAACTGCAAAAATGAGCAACCGATCGGAAGAATCAAATATGCGCTAATTTAATTCTGCAAACAGGGCGTATACGCTTTTATCATAAATTTATTTTTGGCAATTATATACTTCAACATACCGAGCATGTTCGCACCCGGAAAAGTCATTATGTCTGTTAGCTGCGGCATGCGGCCCCTGGTTTCGTGTCCGGTTAGGTTCCTGCCGTGAAGTCTCCTCCGTCGGAGGGGTTGCGTACGTGGAGCCGGTTATATGATTGGAATGTCGATTGTCGGAGCCGTGGCCGTTATTTGCCGCATTCGATCGCCACTTTGATTACTCCGTCCTGCCGGTTTTCGAAAAGGCGATAAGCCTCGTCGATACGGCTCAGTGGAAAACGGTGCGTAATAAGCGGCACGGTGTCGATCCGGCCCTGTTCGATCAGGCGTAGAATCTCGGCGCAGTCGCAGCCGTCCACGCCGCCGGTCTTGAACGTGAGATTCTTGCCGTACATGTCCGGCAGAGGCAGTGTTTGAGGCCGGTCGTAGAGCGCCACTACGGTAACGACGGCATGGGGACGGGCGCACTCCCATGCCAGACGGAACGTATCGTCCGCTCCCGCCACTTCGAGCACTCTGTCGGCTCCGCCGTGATCGCTGTGGCGGGATACGAAATGCCGGCATTCCTCGGGCCCGCAGACCAGCACTTCGGGATAATGCTCTTGCACGAAACGGATTCGTTCGGGCGACTTTTCGCAGACGATAATGCGTTTCGGATGCCGGAGCATGACGCAGAGCAGGGTACAGATGCCCGTAGGCCCGGCGCCGATAATAAGCACCGTGTCCTCTTCGGCGATTTCCGAGATCCGGGCGGCCCAGAAACCCGTGGCCAGAATGTCGCCCACGAAAAGCGCCTGTTCGTCGCCGACCGTGTCGGGAATACGGTTCAATCCCTGATCGGCATGGGGCACGCGCACGTACTCGGCCTGGCCGCCGTCGATACGGCAGCCTAACGCCCAGCCGCCGACCGGATCGGCACAGTTGTTCACATACCCGCGCTTGCAGAAAAAGCACTCGCCGCAGAAAGTTTCGACATTGACCGTTACCCGGTCGCCGGGCTTGGTCGAAGTGACGGCCGGGCCGACTCGTTCTACGATACCCACCATTTCGTGGCCGACGGTAACGCCCGGTACGGCGCGAGGCACGCTGCCGTGCTTGATATGCAGGTCGCTGGTGCAGATACTGCCCAGCGTTACGCGCACAATGGCATCGCGCGGATCTTCCAACTCCGGCTTCGGTTTGTCCAGCAGCTCGAACTTTCCTCGTTCGATATAAGTATAGGCTCGCACGGGTAAAAACGTTTTTCTCCACGAATTTAAACAATTTTTCGACGATATATCGAAAAAAGACGCGCTCTGTTGTTTTTCACGGTACCGGATCGTATCGTTCGGACGGTCCGTCAGGTTGCCCGTCTGTGTCGGTGAGGATCGTCGGTCCGTATTCTCCGACGGCGTGCGGTCGGAAAAATCCGATGTACGGCGGAAGGGATTCAAACCGGGAAGATGCGAAAATCGGGACCGATTCGAAAATAAACGCAGTGAATTTTCGCACGGTGATTGGGCGGGCTTTTCGCTCCCGAGATCGCAAGGGACGTTCCGGACGGGGCGCGGAGGTCTCAGTGCGGCGGTCCGGCCGTGGCCTCTCCTGTACGTTTCGGTCGTGCGGCGAAAGAGAATTCGGGCGCCTTTCCGGTAGAGGTCGTACGGCGTCCGCTATGACGGCGTATATGGTGCCGACGGGCGACGGCAGGGCTTTCGCACGTTGTTTTCCGGTGCGGTCTGTTCGGCCTTTCCGATAGACCGTTCCGTCCGATCGATGGATGCCGACATGCGAGGAACTGTGCCGGAAAGGCAGGAATACGCCGTTTCGGCCGCACGGCGGTCTGCCGTATCCGGTTGGTCGTTCTGTCGTTGTGCCTTTTCTGCCGCCCGGCTGCGACATGCGGGAAGCGCTGCGGAGCGTGGCGACGCCGATTTTCGCATCCCGCAAATAAAACCTATCTTTGGGCTAAAAATACGGCTATGCATAGATCAGGTTTCGTCAACATCATAGGCAATCCGAACGTGGGCAAGTCGACGCTGATGAACGCGCTGGTCGGCGAGCGGCTGTCGATCATCACCTCGAAGGCCCAGACCACGCGCCACCGGATACTGGGCATCGTCAACGGCGACGATTTCCAGATCGTCTATTCCGATACGCCGGGCATCCTGAAGCCCAGCTACAAGCTGCAGGAATCGATGATGCGCTTCGTGCAGGGGGCGCTCAAGGACGCCGACGTCATCCTGTACGTGACCGACGTGGTCGAAGGGACCGACCGCCGCAGCGAGATTTTCGACCGTATCGCGCGCAGCGGTATCCGGACAATTCTGGTTATCAACAAGATCGATCTGACGACGCCCGAACGGCTCGAGGAGCTGGTCGCGCAGTGGCGCGGGATTCTGCCCGACGCCGAGATCGTTCCGGTCTCGGCCCTGAACGATTTCAATATCGGCGGGCTGTTCGACCGGATTCTGGCCGCTTTGCCCGAGGGCGAGCCGTTCTATCCGAAGGATGCGCTGACGGACAAGACGCTGCGCTTCTTCGCTTCGGAGATCATCCGCGAGAAGATATTCCTGAACTATGAGAAGGAGATTCCCTATTCGGTCGAGATAGCGATCGAGGAGTATAAGGAGGAGCCGTCGATCGACCGCATATCGGCCACGATCTACGTGGCGCGAGAGAGCCAGAAAGGCATCGTGATCGGTCATCGGGGCGAGCGCCTGAAACGGGTCGGAACGCAGGCCCGCGAGGAGCTGGAACAATTTCTGGGCAAGAAGGTTTTCCTTCAGCTGTTCGTCAAGGTCAACGACAACTGGCGTAACGACGACCGTCAGCTCCGCCGGTTCGGCTATATCGAACAGTAGGTACGGGGCGTTGCGTGGCGAGCGGGGCCGCGCGCTGGCGGCCGGGGCGGCATGTGGGGGAGGCGTCGGTCCGCTGTATCGTTCGGGCCGGTTCGCTTGCCGTAACCGTCTCCGTATTTCGTACCGTTCGTCGCGATCCTGAATTTCCGGTAATTATAATGCCTCTTTGCAGCCGTTCCGGACGGTCCGACCGCTCCGGACCGCTCATGGAAAAGAATCCTGTGGTTCGGTAGCGTATCGATAGTCTGATTGAGATTATGAAAGTTGCGACAACAGGGTGTGGGAAGCGGCAGGGCAGAATATGTATGTGATCGGTCGGAATCGTCGCTTCCCGATATTTTTTCGGTACGGCGGTCTTTATGAATCGCGCGGGCAGATCGTCTTCTCGTCCCGGGGCGTCTGCAACCTGAGTTCGAAGTGTTAAGAGTGCGGAAGCACCCGCCGCCGGCCGACAAAGATCGAAAGTGATATGATCGGGGGACGATCGGTCGTTATACGTTGTTTCGATTCGTATCGGAGCTCGGGCCGGACAGGACAGGACTGCGTCCTCCGTACCGGAGCGTTTCCTCGCTTCTTGTCGACCCGTTGCCGGAGGCGGCCGGCGACCGAGAATTTTTTGCCGATTGTCCGTTTAAATTGCTACCTTTGTGACTCTTGAAACCTTAATTAGCAAATAGAAAATGGAAAAGGGACCTGTTTCACAGTTTATCACGCATCATTACCGCCATTTCAACGCGGCGGCCCTGATCGACGCCGCGAAAGGATACGAAGCCCATATCGACGCCGGCGGCAAGATGATGATCACGCTGGGCGGCGCGATGAGCACGGCCGAGCTGGGCATCTCGCTCGCCGAGATGATCCGCCGGGACAAGGTGCAGATTATCACCTGCACGGGCGCCAATCTGGAGGAAGATATCATGAATCTGGTGGCTCATTCGCACTATAAGCGCGTACCGCATTACCGCGACCTGACGCCTCAGGACGAGTGGAACCTGCTCGAGAATCATATGAACCGCGTGACGGATACCTGCATTCCGGAGGAAGAGGCGTTCCGCCGCCTGCAAGGGCATATCTTCAAGATATGGAAGGATGCCGACGACAAGGGCGAGCGCTATCTGCCTTACGAGTTCATGTACAAGCTGCTGCGCAGCGGCGAGCTGGAGCAGTATTACGAGATCGATCCGAAGAACAGCTGGATGCTGGCCGCCTGCGAGAAAAACATCCCGATCATCGTTCCGGGCTGGGAGGACAGCACGATGGGCAACATCTTCACTTCTTATGTCATCAAGGGCGAGCTGAAAGCCTCGACGGTCAAGGGCGGTATCGAGACGATGATCTTCCTGACGGAGTGGTATCGCGCCAACAGCGGCGGGAAAGGCGTCGGCTTCTTTCAGATTGCCGGGGGCATTTCGGGCGACTTCCCGATCTGCGTCGTGCCGATGATGTATCAAGATCTGGAGTGGGAGGACACTCCGTGCTGGGCCTATTTCTGCCAGATTTCGGACTCGACCACTTCGTACGGTTCCTATTCGGGCGCCGTACCCAACGAGAAAATCACCTGGGGCAAGCTGCTGCCCGATACGCCGAAATTCATCGTCGAGTCGGACGCCACGATCGTCGCTCCGCTGATCTTCGCCTATGTGCTCGGCTGGTAGCTTGCCCGTAAGCTGGGCGGACCGGGTGTAGAGACAGACCGGTTTTCTGGAGACGGGATATGGATAGGCAGCGGCGTCTTATGCGGACGCCGCTGCTTTTTTCGTAGGTTTGGTTCTGTATTTTATCAGGTGTTCGGCAAATAACGGAGAGGGTTGGATGGATGTAGCGCGGTTCGGTCTCTGCTGTGCGGACCGTTTTTTTTCCGTGATGCGGGATATAGTCGGTCTTGTACAGGGACGCAGGGGCATAAATTAAGGAAAAGCGGGGATAACCGGGGATAACCGTGTGCCGAAGGATACTTCGGGTCGTGCCGGGGCAGGCGTTGGGGGGCGGCACTGCCGGCGGGGCGTCGTCTCTGTTTTGTTTGGCGAAATACGGGCCGTTTCGGGTCGGAATCGGCGGCATGGAAGGCGAGGACGTCAGCGTGTCGTTTCTTTGGCGGGATGTCGCGTGCGTGTCGTTTCTTCCGGGGAAAGGCTCGGCGGTGTCGGTCTGTCGCGGCATACGGTTGGTCCCGCTTTTTATCTTGAGGTCGAGAGATCGCCCGCTCGTTCGGCAGGTCGCGGATGCCTTTTCCCTGCAAATCGTCCGGGGTCGGCAGAATATTCGTGATCCTTTGCCGCACGCTCCCGGGCATGCCAGTTCTTTCGACCGGACGGTTGTAACGGCGCGTTGGGAAAAAGCAAATGGATTTTGTCCCTCCGACTGTCGTGCGGTACGTAGCCGTCACCGGCCCGGAACCGGCGGCCTTGCCGGGCGGGTAGGAGAACTCTGGTCGGGGCCAGGCGCGTTTGCTCAGGGCTTCTTGCGCCGTTTGGCGCTCTCCTTGTCGAATTCTTCCTGATCGAATCCGGCGGCAAGGATCTCCTCGGCCTTCGCGGCATCGGCCTCGTTGACTACGAGACGGATTTTCGACAGGTCGCCCGGAATCGGCAGAATGTCCGAGATGCCTTCGTTGAGCAGTTCGCACCGGATGCCGTTGCTCTCGAGCAGGCTCTGATAGATCGAGGCCTCGCCCGCCGATGAAAAGGTTTTCAGAACCGATAATTTCGAGTTGTCCATGGCTTTGCGTATTGAGGGTTTGTTCGGTCGGGGACCGCGCGGATTCGGATGCCGGATTTCGGTCCCTTTCCCGATACAATGTACGAAATATTGTTGATAAAATGCACTTTCCGTGCCCGGTATTTCCGTTTATTTTTCGTTACTTTTGTGTCGAGGCATAATATATGGGAAACAATGGGGCAGTTCACTCATCTTCATGTACATACGCAATATTCGATTCTGGACGGCGCGGCGGCTATCAAGCCGCTGCTCAAGCGTGCCAAGGAACTCGGCATGACCGCGCTGGCGATCACCGACCACGGCAATATGTACGGGGTCAAGGAGTTTCACGACGCGGCCGAAAAGGAGGGGATCAAGCCGATTCTCGGCTGCGAGGTCTACGTGGCCGGAGGCAGCCGCTTCGACAAGAGCGGCAAGGACGACCGGGGCGACCACTTGATTCTGCTGGCCAAGAATCTGGAGGGGTACCACAATCTTTCCAAAATCGTGTCGTATGCCTTTACCGAGGGGTTCTACTACCGTCCCCGGGTCGACAAGGAACTGCTGCGCCTCTATCACGACGGGATTATCTGTTGCTCGGCCTGCCTGGGCGGCGAACTGCCGCAGGCTATCATGAGGGGCGACATGCAGGAGGCGCGCCGCGTCGTCGAGGAGTTCGTCTCCATTTTCGGCGAGGATTACTACCTCGAGCTGCAGCTTCATCAGAGCGGTATTCCGCGTATCGACGAGCAGGTGTACGAGAATCAGAAGAAGGTGAACGCCGCGCTGTTGCAGCTTGCCGCCGAGTACGGCGTGAAATATATCTGCTCGAACGACGTGCACTTCATCATGGCCGACGACGCGCCGGCCCACGACCGGCTGATCTGCCTCAATACGGGCCGCGATCTGGACGATCCGAACCGTATGCGCTATACGTGGCAGGAGTACCTCAAGAGCGAGGAGGAGATGGCCGCGCTGTTCCCCGATCATCCGGAGGCTCTGGCCACGACGGCCGAGATCGCCGGGAAGGTCGAGGAATACTCGCTCGAGCATAAACCTCTGATGCCGAACTTCCCGATTCCGGACGACTTCGACGTACCGCTGGATCAGCTCAAGGAAACGTTCCGCAAGAAGATCAAGGACGAGGCCGTGCTCGCCGAGATAGACCGATGTACGGATTCGCTCGACGAGGTGGTCGGGCGGCATCCCGAGCTGTCGGACCAGCTGACGATCGCCAAGCAGTTCCGCTATCTGGAGCATCTGACCTACAAGGGGGCCGAGAGACGCTACGGCACGCTGTCGGACGCTGTCCGCAAGCGTATCGAGTACGAACTGTCGACGATCGAGTGGATGGGTTTCCCGGGGTACTTCCTGATCGTGTGGGACTTTATTCGCGCCGCCCGGGAAATGGGCGTCTCGGTGGGGCCGGGCCGGGGCTCGGCGGCCGGGTCGGTCGTCGCCTACTCGCTGACGATCACCAATATCGACCCGATGAAGTACGACCTGCTGTTCGAGCGCTTCCTGAATCCCGACCGGATTTCGCTTCCGGACGTGGACGTCGATTTCGACGAGGACGGCCGCGCCGACGTGCTGCACTACGTGGTCGAGAAGTACGGCAGCAAGCGCGTCGCGCAGATCGTCACGTTCGGCACGATGGCGCCGAAGGCCGCGATCAAGGACGTCGCCCGCGTACAGAGGCTGCCCCTCTCGGAGAGCAACCGCATCTCGAAACTGGTACCCGAAAAGCCCGGGACCACTTTCGCCAAGGCCTACAAGGAAGTTCCCGAGCTGGTAAAGGAAAAGGAGTCGGACAATCCGCTGATCCGCGACACGATGAAGTACGCAGAGAAACTCGAGGGCTCCGTGCGCCAGACCGGCGTGCACGCCTGCGGCGTGATTATCGGACAGGACGATCTGGAGAAGTTCGCTCCGATGGCCATAGCGAAGGACGCCGAGTTGAACGTCGTGCAGTACGAGGGCAAGCTGGTCGAGAGCGTCGGGCTGATCAAGATGGACTTTCTGGGTCTCAAGACGCTGTCGATCATCAAGGATGCGCTCGAGAACATCGAGTCGACGACCGGCAGCCGGCCCGACATCGACGCGATCCCCCTCGACGATCCGCTGACTTACGACCTCTACAGCCGGGGAGAGACGACGGGGCTGTTCCAGTTCGAGTCGCCCGGCATGAAAAAACACCTGCGCAACCTGAAGCCGAACCGTTTCGAGGACCTGATCGCGATGAACGCGCTGTACCGGCCCGGTCCGATGGAATATATTCCGAACTTCATCGCCCGCAAGCACGGTCTGGAGCCCGTCACGTACGAGATACCCGACATGGAGGAGTATCTGAAGGACACGTACGGCATTACGGTCTATCAGGAGCAGGTCATGCTGCTGTCGCAGAAGCTGGCCGGCTTTACCGGGGGAGAGGCCGACACGCTGCGCAAGGCGATGGGAAAGAAGAAGCGCGACGTGCTGGACAAGATGAAGCCCAAGTTCATCGAGGGCGCGAAGAAGAACGGGCACGACCCGAAAATCTGCGAGAAGATATGGGGGGACTGGGAGGCGTTCGCGTCGTACGCGTTCAACAAGTCGCACTCGACCTGCTACGCTTACGTTTCCTATCAGACGGCCTATCTGAAGGCCCACTATCCGGCCGAGTTCATGGCCGCGCTGCTGAGCCGCAACCTGTCGGACATCAAGAAGATCAGCTTCTTCATGGACGAGTGCAAGCGGATGGGCCTCTCGGTGCTGGGGCCCGATGTCAATCACAGCAAGATCCGCTTCTCGGTCGACGAGGGGGGCAATGTCCGTTTCGGTTTGGCCGCTATCAAAGGCGTGGGCGAGTCGGCCGTGCAGAATATCATCGACACGCGCAAGGAAGGAGGGCCTTTCAAGTCCGTGTACGATTTCGTAGAGCGGGTCAATCTGCAGACCGTCAATAAGAAAACGTTGGAAAATCTGGTGCTCGGAGGCGCGTTCGACGCGATCAGCGACCTGCCGCGCAGCGCCTATCTGGCGCGGGACGAGCACGACGGTACGCTGCTGGATGCGCTGGTACGGTACGGAAACCGCGTGCAGAGCGAGAAGAACAACGTGCAGCAGAGCCTGTTCGGCGGCATTACCGAGGAGTCGTCGGTGCAGAAGCCCGAGCCGCCGCAATATACGCCTTGGACGAAACTCGAGACGCTGAACCGCGAGCGCGACGTGATCGGGATCTACCTGTCGTCGCATCCGTTGGATGACTTTTCATTGATTATCAAACATTACTGTACCTGCTCGCTGGGCGATCTGGCCGATCTGCCGTCGATGAACGGGAGAGATTTCGTCGCGGCGGGCATGGTCACCTCGGTCATGCACCTGACCACGAAGACGGGCAAGCCCTACGGACGCTTCACGATCGAGGATTACAACGGCTCGCACGAATTCGTGCTGTTCTCGAAGGATTACGAGAATTTCCGCCGCTTCCTGTTCGAGGGTTACTATCTGCTTATCAAGGGGAAGGTCGCTCCGCGCATATACAATCCCAACGAGCTGGAGACGCGCATTACGTCGATCATGATGTTGGCCGAAGCGCAGGAGACGCTGATGAAGGAGGTGACCGTGTCGGTTCCCGTCGACGAGCTGACCGAGGAATTGGTCGGCAGGCTGTCGGCCGCCGCGAAGGAGAACCGGGGCCAGGTGATCCTGCGTTTCAAGGTGTACGACCCGGCAGCCGAAGTGGCAGTGAATTTGTATTCGAAGAGCGTCAAGGTCGCGCTGACCGGCGATCTGATCCGGACTTTCGACGATTACTCGCTTCGATATACGTTGATGTAGAGCGTATCTCGCTGAGGTTCGGCGCGATGCGAAAAACGTAAATAACTTGTTGACCGTTTTGTCCGCCGCGATGCGTTTTTTTCGGAAGGAATTGTCAACTTTGCGACAGACAAATCATTTAAAATTCACCGATATGGCACTTGCTATCACCTCTGAAAATCTGAAAACCCTGATGGATTCGGGCAAACCGCTGGTCGTCGATTTCTGGGCCGAATGGTGCGGACCCTGCCGGACGATCGCTCCGATTATCGACGAACTGGCCGCCGAGTACGAAGGCCGCGTAGCGATCGGGAAATGCGACGTGGACGACAACAATGCCGTCGCCACGCAGTTCAGCGTTCGCAACATCCCGACGATTCTCTTTATCAAGGGCGGTCAGGTGGTCGATAAGCAGGTCGGCGCCTGTCCGAAGAGCGTGCTCGAGGAGAAAATAACCAAGCTGTTGTAAGGCGGTTCCGCCGCTTCCCGTTTTCGGGAAGGGAGGGGCGGACGCGCCGAGCGTTTTCCGATCGAATGTCCGGATGGCGACGAGCTGTCCGGACATTTCTCGTTTGGAGAGGACCGGTCCGTTCGAGCGTTTCCGGCGGGCCCGTAGGCCGGAAAGCGCCCGGCTTTTTCCGTTTGCGCAAGGCGTTCGTTGAGGTTTCGGCCGTTATTGCGAGAGTTGGGCGGAGAACGCGGCGGAGACGTATTTGCGGGAACCGGTCCGCAACGTGCTTTTGCCCGGCGGCGCGGCTTCCCGTTGAAAACGGGGTTTTTCCGTTATGCGGACCGGCGCGGATGCCCGTTTCCTCCTGTCGTGCGGCGGCGGATACGTGGCGGTAGAAGCAGCGGATAGCCGGGTTGCCGGTCCCGTTCCGCGGTCGCGTCCGTCGCTTCCTCCCGTTTTCGCCCGGGCGTTGCGCGACTATGGAACGGAGCGTCCGGCCTGTTTTTCGCCGATCTCTTCGAGCCAGCGTCCCAGCGAGGCGGTCAGTTCGTCATGATATCTGAACGACGGGTTCCAGCCCCATCCGTGCTTGCCGCGGGGGTAGGCGTGCAGCTCGGCCGGGACGCCGTGCCTTTTCAGCGCCGTGTAGTAGCAGATGCTGTTGCCGGGCAGCACGTTGTCGTCGTCGTCGCTCATGGCGATGAAGGCGGGTGGCGTCCGGGCTGTCACTTCTTTCTCGCAGGAGTAAAGCGCGGAATCCGCCGGCACGTCGGCTCCGAACAGGTTGCCCATCGTCTCGCGGTCGATCATCCTCTCGTCGCGCGAGATAGCGGCGTACATCAGTACCGTGAAGTCGGGCCGGTCGTCCGTTCCCGTGAATCGGGTCGATGCGGCCGCTGCCAGATGTCCTCCGGCCGAGAAGCCCATGATGCCTACGCGGTGCGGATCGACATGCCACAGCCGCGCCTTTTCCCGGACCATTCGTATGGCCGCCAGCGCGTCTTCGACCGGAATGTCGGGATGTCCGTTCGGCATCCGGTAGCGCAGCACGACGGCCGTGATACCCCGCTCGTTCAGCCACCGGGCGACCTGTATCCCTTCGTGGTCGAAACAGACGGCCGCGTAGCCTCCTCCCGGACAGATCACGACGGCTTGGCCTGTGGCCCGGTCCGCATCGGCCGGGTAGGCCAGGTAGTCGGCCTCCGTAGCGCCGAAAACGATGTCCTGCGTCGTACGTACGTTTTCGGGCGGCAGCCCGTTGCTGTCGGGTGCTCCTTGAGGGTAGAGCGGCCGGGCTCGAGGCGTCTGGGCCTGCAGGTGGCAGAGGCTCAGCAGACAGGCTGTCGCCAGAATCGGTCGGATGCGATATTTTCTCATGGCGTTCGATATTGGTCTATTTTCCCCGGAGCAATCGGCAGCCGTGCGGTCCGGCCTCGGAGTTTTTTTCTGGCTCGTCCGCCGTCGCGTCTGCGGTCCGGTCGTCCGTTTATGCGGATAACGCTTGGGGCTCTTCGGTCGTTACGACCGAAATTCTTCACCTCGCCGGAACGGGTCGGAATGCAGGGAGGGCCGGCGGAACTTCGCGCGCTTTGCCGAGCGCCGGCCGAGTCGAAGCAAGGACGGCGCACTTCCGCTCGCAGTGCGACGATCGGAACGCAGCGCATCGTCCGAGACACGATATGCGATTTGTTTGGAACGATTCCGCCCGCAGGGTCACGAACCGGCCGTACAACCGGTTTCATTCCCGTCCGTGCGATGTGTCCGGCGCGGGGCGCTGAGACTGCGACTGCGACCGGACTACTTCCGTATCTCTTTCAGCCAGCGGTCGAGCGATGTCCGCAGCTCGTCGTGGTACTTGAAGGTTTCGAGCCAGCCCCAGCCGTGGCCTCCCGACGGGTAGACGTGCAGCTCCGCCGGTACGCCGTGGGCCTTCAGCGCTTCGTAGTACATCGTGCTGTTGACCGGGGGCACTCCTCCGTCGTCATCGCTCAGCGCCAGAAACGTGACGGGCGTGCGGTCCGACACCTGCTTCTCGTTCGAGTATCGGTCCACGAGCTCGATCGGAGCGTCCCGGCCGATCAGTTCCTCGCGCGATACCTTATGCGTGTAGCGCTCGTCCATCGTGATGACCGGGTAGACCAGGATCGAGAAATCGGGGCGCTGCGAGTCGTTCTCGAAATGGGTCGAGACCGTCGAGGCCAGATGCCCTCCGGCCGAGAAGCCCATGATGCCGACCTGATGCGGGTCGATCCCCCATTCGGCGGCGTGATCCCTCAGCAGCGCGATCGCCGTCCGGGCGTCGTGCAGCGGAATGTCGTGATGTCCGTTCGGCATCCGGTAACGGAGCATCAGCGCCGTGATCCCGCGCTCGTTCATCCATTGGGCGACCTGAATGCCCTCATGGGTGTAGGCTACGCCCAGGTAAGCCCCTCCCGGACAGATGACGACGGCCTGGCCCGTTGCCTTGGACGGATCGGCCCGAAACAGCATGTAGTCGGCCTCGGCGATCTTCTCCGCATGGCTTTCGGCATAAACGGCCTTGTCTGCGGGCAGTCCGTTGTTGTCCGGCGCGCCTTGCGGGTAGAGCGGCTGCGCTTCGGGAATCTGGGCTGTCGCCGGAAAAATCCAGAACAGGGCGCCGGCGAACAGCGATAAGGTCTTTTTCATAGGTATCTCTCGTTTGAATTGATCGATAAATGTAGGAAATTCCGGGCGATTTCGCAAGGGCGGCACGGCTTGCGTCCGCATCGGAGCGCTCGGTCGCTCCGATGGGGGGACAGGGGCGGCCCTTAGAGCATAGAATACGGCCTAAATGTGATATGCCGATCGGTCGGAAATAGAGCGGGAACATCCGTATTTTTCGGCCGTTTGATGACAATTTTTACACGGAAACCGCTTACGCACCGTTTTTTATCATTAATTTTGTTCTTCACAGACCGGGGAATAATAAATTGATTGGCAAAATGATATGGGACGAAATCGGATTTTCGCGTTTGCACTGGCTTTGACGGGTTTTCTGGCGTCCTGCGGAAAATTCAACGACCGGATGGGAGGAATTCTCTCGAGGGCCGAATCCGTGATGGACTCGTGTCCGGACAGCGCCGTCCGGACATTGGGCGAGATTACCAACCCGAGGTGGCTCAGCCGGCCGAACCGGGCTCTCTATTGTTTGCTTAGCATACAGGCAGCCGACAAAGCCGGACTGCCTCTTCCTTCCGACTCGCTGATAGACGTTGCCGTGAACTATTATTCGAGGCATCTGAAAGATTCCCATGCGGTTATGGCGTATTATTACCAGAGCAAGGCTCTGAATTCCGATGAGACGGCTCGGCTGGAGGCATTGTTAAGCGCGGAGGCGTTGATTCCTGAATGCCGGAATGACGGAGCGGCCGGTACGATATATTATTATTTGGGGAAGGCTTATCAAAAGCAATATGTTGACAGCGTTGCAAGACGTTATTATGAGAAAGCTCTCCTACATTATAGAAGGTCGGGACAGGCGAAAAACGAATTCTACGCATTGCATAGTTTGGGATGGTCGTATTTGTACGTGAAGAACTTTGTCGAAGCGGAAAAGAATTTTAGGGCGGCTTTGGCTATCGCCGAAGATATGCGTGACACTTTATGCCTGAACAAAGTTTTCAGGTCTTTAAGCAACTTGTATAATTGGTTGGATGAATATGACAAAGCGAAAGAATGTATTATCAAGTGCACCGAATTCAATAAGGAGAACACGAACCATCATTATGTTTCCTTAGGTGATGTCTACTTCAGGCAAGGTCAATTGGATTCGGCGAAGTTCTTTTATAACTATTATCTATCGAATAGGCCCCTCGATACGGCGAAGGTTGCGAGCGTTTTATATAGTTTATATCGGTTGGAAAGTCAGCAATATGCTTTCCAAGAGGCATTAAAGACTTTCGAGGAATACCATAAGATGTATCTGGCAATAAACGACAGAAACGAGCGGAACTCCATTATTGAGATTCGGCAGAGATATGACAGCGAGAGATTGAACTCGCAAAGGCAGCAACTGATTATCCGTAACAGAACTTTGTTGATCGGTTTTCTGGTCATGCTTCTGATCGCGGTGGCTTCGGTCAGCACTTACAAGGTCGTTGTCGCGAAAAAGAACAAGCGGATCAGCGACGATATGGTCAAGCTGAGGGAGGCGGAAATCGCGAATCAGCAAAAGACGATCGACAATCAGCAACTGGAAATGAAAATCGACAAGCTGAATCTGCTGAAGTCGAGCGCGAAGACGCTGATCGAGTCCAAGCTGAGAATCATTCAGAAAATGAACGATATCCTGAAGCTGTGGAGCGACGACCGACGCGAGAATCGGCGCTTTGCGCTGGCGGCCAAGGAGTTTTTCGACGACTATAAATTCACGCAGGACAGTTGGAAGGATATTTACGAAATATCGAATCATATCGTCAGCGAAGATTTTCTGCACCGTCTGCGCGCAACGGAGTTGAAGCTGTCCGAGGACGATCTGAAGCTCTGTTGCATGGTCCTCGTCGAGATCAAGACGAACCAGATCGCCGATATTTTAGGCATTCAGCCGGCTTCCGTATCGAAAAAACGGAACCGTTTGAAAAAGAAAATCGACGGAAACTCCGATAAGACGCTCAAAAAGCTACTGTCCGCTTGGATTTGATTTAGGATAAATTATTGATATGTAGTGTATTTATGCGTATTCCGATTTGTCCGCATATGAAATTACAGGCAAATTTCAGTCTATTTTAATTGTCTGATAATTAGGATATAAATTTTTCGGGAAATTCCGGTTTTTCGTATTTGTCATATGTCCGGTATCGTGTGTCCGGGTATCAACACTGAAAAAATTGGATATGTTTGCAACGGGTTTCGGTTCTGCTGTATGATGATGTCGTTTCTTTTTCGACATAATTCCGTTAAGAGTCTGCGACCCGGAAATTTTTTCAGGATGAGATTATGAAAATGCGAGTTTTGTTTTTGGCCATCGCGGCGGTATTGGCCAGCGCTTTGTCGGCGGGGGCCGAAGTTCCTGATACTCCTGTGACGAGAGGTCCTACCGATGAGAGAATAGAAATGGGAGGAAGGCAACCTGACGATGGAGAGGGGCCTAAACCGAGCGGAATTCCTGTCATAACGATTCGAGACGGCGAGTTCTTAGGTTGGTATTACGATGGGTCCGCCAACGCGATCTACGTTACTTTCTCCGAACCCGTGAAATATGCGGAAGTAGTGTTCAAAAAAGGGCTCAGCCCCATAGGCTCGTTCAAAATGCTCTATCCGTCGCAGGGACTTTACGGGAAGATAAGTACCAAGGGTTTGGGCTCGGGTAAAATGACGGTTCATTTCTATCCGATCGATATGAACGGCGAGCCCGTCGGGAGTTTCTACGGAGAGTTTACGAACAGATAGGAGTTTTATTTAGAGGTTTGCATAGATAAAATTAGGGGGCACAAAGGAAGGGTATATGTAATGGGTGAGCGTATCCCTTCCGCCCCCTAATCTTTTCAGTTTGTCGGTCGAGCGTTTCGTCCGCTTTTTTTGTTTGAACAAGGCCGGTAGGGAGGGTATCGGCCATATAAGGGATGGATTTCATGGAAGACAATCCCTGGATAGCGGATTGAAACCGCATTTGAATCCAGGAAAGAAACGATATTCATATCTTTCTGTGATTTTGCATGTAAAATGATGTATCAAGTCGTTAATATGGAAAATCTCCGGTCGGGTGAGTTGTACGTGTTTTCTGACAACGAGTTTTTCAATCCTCCCTCTTATGCGGTCGTGAGCGGCTGGGCATGCGACGGGATTTCTCTGAGCGTGCTGATGACCGAGTCTCCGTTGCCCGAACCGAGCATGAGAATCGATTGGGACTGCCGTTTGCCTCACGGACTCTCGTATTCCCGTTTGCCGACCGATGCGGAACGCGACAGGTTTTTCCGCATGCTCAAAGTATGCGATAGTCAGCAGAAACTGGTCGAGCATTGTTTCGCCGATCACGGCGATCGTTGCGAGATACGGTTTAAGAGAGTTTTTCTGCGTCCTGCGACTTTGGGGGAATCGGGCGACTGTTGAGATTCGTCCGGATTGCCGCGCAGGACTTCCTTATTTTTGCAGCATCCGAAATCGTTATGTTCTCGACCGGGGCATGGTCGGACGGTTGCCGTTGAAGCGAATGTCGCGGCGGTCGGTCGGGAAATCGGCGGACGACAAAAGGGACCGGCCCGTGCCGGTTCGTTTCATTGCCGTTGCAAGCAGTTCGCCGGGGGGGAGGGCCTTGCGCAAATGCCGCGATTCGATTCCGGGGCGATAGATCGGGCGGCTTTAGGCAACGGCATAGTCTTTTTTTATATAGGGCGCGTTTCAGACGGACAGATAGGCTTGTAAACCTTGGCTGTCGGATTCGAGGTTTCCGAACGGTCTGTCGTACGGATGTATCCTGCTTTCGGCAAGCGGGTTTGGCCCGTTTCGCTTCCGTTCCGAATAATAATTTCCATTGGAAATTTGTTTTATTGGAAAATAGTCGTACATTTGTCATGTGATTTCCGATGGAAATTATTGATGTGGGAAATTTTTGGGCCGAGAGCTTCAAGCTTAAACGTGGAAAAGATGGAGATAGCATGTCTTATGCGCGATATATTGAAGGCGCTGAACGATTTCGAACGGGATTTCGAGCGGACGCACGGCGTCTGCCTGAATGAAGCGGCCGTACTCTGCTCGTTGAAGTCGGGGCGGCTTTCCGCTTCGGACATCGCGGCTAAAGTCGGACTCACTCCGTCCCATGCGTCGAAGGTTATTCGCAGCATCGAGCGCAAGGGACTCGTCGAGCGCGTGCTGGGCCAGCAGGACCGCCGGCAGATGTATTTCGACCTGACGCCCTGCGGACGCGAGCGTCTGGACGGAATGCGCTGCGGCAGCGTGGAGGTTCCGCAGTTGCTCAGGCCCGTGTTCGAGAAGCGTTGCGGCGCGTCGGAAAAATGAGAAAGAGATGAGAAAGAGAATGGAAAAATACGGCTTGACGCTGATCGGCGTAGTCCTTGGGGCTCTCGCCGGATATTTTTATTACCGGCAGGTCGGATGTGTGGACGGGAGTTGCCCGATTACTTCGTCGCCTTGGCTGAGTTCGGTATGGGGTGCGGCGTTCGGCGGCTTGCTGGCGAGTATGTTCAAAAGAAAGCCGAAAGAGGATGAGAACGGCCGTTGATGTGAAAAGGCAGAACGGCCTGCGGAAGCAGCGGTTCTATCGTGCGGGGCAGGAGTTCGGTCCGAAGGGCTGCGGCGCGGGAACCGGTCTTCCATGCGGGCGTGTCGTAATCGGTTACGTCGGCGAGGCCGGTCCGGAAATGCCGGTTACCCGTTTGCAACGGTCGGGATACGAAGCTTCGGTCGGGTCGGGAACGATAATTGAAAACAGTAAATCATAGTGTAATGAAAAATCTTTGGATCGCCGCTTTGGCCGCCGTACTGCTTGTCTCGTGCGGGGGCCGCGAATCGCAAAACCGAAACAAGCAAACAACTAAAACAGAGAAGAAAATGGGAGTACAGCATTTGACCAAAGCCGAGTTTTTGACCAAAGTGGCCAATTACGAGGCGTCCCCGAAAGAGTGGAAGTTCTTGGGCGACAAGCCCTGTATCGTCGATTTCTATGCGAGCTGGTGCGGCCCGTGCAAGATGATCGCGCCGATTCTGGAAGAACTGGCGAAAGAGTATGACGGGAAGATCGACATTTACAAGGTCGATACCGAGAAAGAGCAGGAATTGGCGGCCGTTTTCGGCATCCGTTCGATTCCCACGCTGCTGTTCTGTCCGATGGACGGCCGGCCTCAGGTCGCTCAGGGAGCGATGAGCAAGGCCGATTTTGAAAAGGCGATCGACGAGTTGCTGCTCAAAAAGCAGTAAGAGCGGCTTGTGTCTCGCCGGAGAGAGCGACCGCCGGGCCCGTAAAACGGGCCCGGCGGTTTCGTTCGGCATAGCGAGGGACGATTCGGCCGTCGTTCGATTCCGTTTGTATTTTCGCCGGCTCGGGCTTCGGACATAGAGGTACGTTACGATGCGAGACAGGATTGAACGGGATGCAGGATCGCCGCTTCCTCCGGAGCCGGCGGCCGGGTATGCTTTTCTCGGAACAGCGGCGGACAAGGAGCTTTCAGGGGCGGCGTCGGTTCTGGCATGGAACTCGCGGGCCGATGCGGCCGCTCGGACGAGACCGAAGCCTCGGGAGACAATGAGGATTTTTCGTACCGGCTACATGCCTTTCTTGATTCCGTGCCGGATCAGCCATGCATTGACCGGGTAGGAAAATGCGAATCCCCAGCCCATGGCGATCTGCATCATGAACCAGAAGGTCCATGAGGTCCTTGGCAACGGGTGATCGGCAAAAAACGCGAAATGCACCAGAGCCATCCAGCCGTACATGCCTATTTGCCATGCCGTAAGCGACAGCGCATCGGCTTTGGCTGCCCGGCCGAGAGCTTCCCTGACGCCGACGGGCTCCATCTCTCGTATGGCGGCATATTGGAATCCGATGCCGATAACCAGGGCCAGCGCATAGTCCAGCACCCAGCTTCCGGCCAGCAGGCTACCTCCGAGCGAGACGGGCACGAGCCATGCGAAGCATTCGCCGATCAGGTCGGCCAACGTGCAGCCGGCTCCGCAGTGGAGGGTCGAGAGCACCGTCCGTTGCCATGAGGAGCGCTTTCCTTCGACAGTCATTTTCATGCCCTTCATGCCGGCCATGCCTGGCATGATCGCGTCCTCCATCGGACTCGCGCCCTTGGGCCCGACCGTTTTCGGCATCGGGGCATGGCTGAGGGAATTATCGCTCTTTTGTTGGCCGTTCCGTATGGAGCGTGCGTGCTCGACCGGTATGGCTGGCATGGCCGTTTGGGGCCGTTGTCCGGCCGGTGCGTTGCCGGAGGCCGTTTCGCAGAGGCCGCCGAGATGTTCCGTTCGGCTTGCGTCGTCCGGGTATGTCGTGCGTTCCCTTTCGGCTGACGCGGCGGTCGGCCCGGCACTCGGTTCGGTCTCTCTGAGCTTCGGGCCGCAGTCGGTCTGCGGCCGGATGGGGTAGGGAGCCGGCCTCGGTCCGGACCGGCCGTCGGAGGTTGCCGGACCGGAGCGGCCGAACGAAAAGTAGGCCCATAGGGCGGCCGCTCCGGCCCATAGGCCCGTCAGAATCCAGACCGGATTCATGATCCGCATCGGCTGGCGGCGGCGAGTCAGGTCGAGACCGATGATCAGCGCGGCGATCAGAGCCGAGACGACGATCAGAACCGAGATGATTTGCAGTAGGATCATGGCTGAAAGTATAGAGTGCATGGCATAAACCGTTCGGCAAAATATCCCCGGGACTTCGGTTCGGTCCGGCTTCGGACGCGGAAAACCGTCGGAGCGAACCTTTCCGGGCATTCGTCCGGTTCCGCTGTTTGCCTCCTAAGGCCGTGTCAGGCGACCAGCAATACGATGACCACGCCCCAGATAATCAGCAGCGTATTGCCTATGGCGTAGGTGATCGTATAGCCCATCGCGGGCACGTTGCTCTCGAGGGTTTCCTCGACGGCGCCGAGAGCGGCCGTCGTCGTGCGCGAGCCCGATACGCAGCCGAGTACGATGGCCTCGTTGAAGCGGAACAGGTATTTCCCGATGAAAATGCCCGCCACCAGCGGAATCGTCGTGGCGACGGCTCCGACCAGAAACAGGCTCCAGCCCACTTCCTGAAACCCTCGGACGAAGCTCGGACCGGTCGTGATGCCGACGATGGCGATGAATACGTTCAGGCCTACGTTGTTCATGAACCAGACGGCCGGTTCGGGCACGCCTCCCAGCGTCGGACGCTTGGCCCGCAGCCAGCCGCAGATCAGCCCGGCGATCAACACGCCCCCGCTGACGGTCAGGCTCAGCGGCACGTTGCCGATCCGGGTGACGAACGCCCATCCGAAAATCAGCCCGCCGAGGAAGATTCCCATTCCCACGAGCGTCATGCTGCTTTTCTCGGTCGGCGCGTCGCTGAATCCGATCTCTTCGGCCGCCCGCTCGACGTCCTGCCGCAGTCCGACCAGTTCGATCCGGTCGCCGGCGTCGAGCTTGCCGCCGCCCAGCACGGGTATCTGCACGTTCGCCCGACGGATCGAGCGGATCGATACGCCGTGCATGTATTTTTCTTTCAGCAGGGCGCGGACGGTTTTGCCCGCTACCCCTTTTTTATTGACGACGACCGGCAGCGTTTCGACCGAGAAGTTGACCAGTTCCTTGTCCTCGACCTCGCGTCCGATCCATGTTTCCTCTTCGATGACGAACCGGCGGCGCCCGCTGACGACGATTTCGTCGCCCCGGCGGATGACGGTTTTCGGGGAGGGATCCTTGACCGATCCCTGCTGTCGGAGGCGCTCGACGAAAATCCTCTTCTGCTGCCCGGCCATGTATTGCTCGAACTCGCGTACCGTCCGCCCCGGCTCGAACCACTCGTTGTCGGCGCTGAAGGCGCGGAAAACGATCGTACGCGCCGCCGGGTCGAATCCCGGACTGAGGCTCATGTCGTCCCCCATTTGCGATTCCATCTGCTTGGCCGCCTGCTTTACTTTCGCGACGCCGCCGAGCAGCCTCGGGCCGAGGGTGCCGAGTACCCAGGCCGATCCGGCCGTGCCGTAGATGTAGGTGACCGCGTAGCAGACCGGCATCACGCTCAGGTCCGTGTCGCGTCCGCCGGGCAGCTCGTGAATCGTATCGGTGGCGGCTCCGATGACGGCCGACATCGTCTGCGAGCCGGCCAGCAGGCCGGCCGCCTGCGCCGCGTCGTAGCCCATGACGATCGCGCAGCCCCATACCGAGAGCAGACACATCACGCAGACGACTACCGCGAAGCCGACCTGCGGGAGACCGTCTTTTCTGAGCCCCCTGAAGAATTGGGGCCCTACCGAGTAGCCGATCGAGAATAGAAACATCAGAAAGAAAAGCGTCTTGGCCGGCTCCGGTATCCGGATGTTCATTTGTCCGACGACGACGCCTACGAGCAGTACGCTGGTTACGATGCCGAGCGAGAAGTTTCCGAAGCGGAACTTGCCGATCCAGAAGCCGATCGCTACGGTCAGAAAGACGGCCAGCGCGGAATTCTCTTGAAAGAATTTGACGATATCGGTTCCCGTAAACATATTTCGTAGGGTATTTGGTTGCGTTCCATGCGGCGGAGCGAGCGCTCCGTCCCGGACTTCTGAACAATCCGTGTGCCGGAATGGGCTGCTGTGTCCGCAAGTCGCTAAAGCGAGACCTTATACGGTAACCGGGCTGGGAAATATAAGAATGTGCTTCGTGCGTCTTTCATACGGTGAGTCCGGTGACGAGTGTACGTTTATAGAAATTTTCGGATTATATGTTAGGAAGGAAAGCGAAATGAGATGGAGTAACGGTATTGTATGACGAATTCGTTCTTGGGTTTAGCAGACATAGTCTCGGAACGAAAACCGTTTCGACGGTTAAGGTAAATATTGCCCGATTTTTAATAGGTCGGGATTTGTTTCTTGCGACCGGTTCCCCCCCCGAAAACCGTTCTTGTCAATTTTTCGCTGGGGAGCACCGTGCTTTCAAACGCATAAATGGTATACGTTGAAAATAAAAAAGCAGTTGTTTCCAACTGCTTCTGAGCGGAAAACGAGACTTTAACCTCGTTCTTGCATTTATCTTATTTCCAGCTCTTTATGGATTGTGTTTCTATCTGAACAAGCCAAGTGGTACGATTTGGGATACTAAATTTTGACGCACTCAACCTTTCTTTAGAACGATATTGTAAAATTAGTAAATATTTTTTTATTTCAAAAACTTATGACATAAAATCGAATACATTTATCACTTGCCACCATATCCGTTAATGGGAATGGTGATAAATTATTCTTTGCATCGTACTTATTACAATGACGGTGTGAAACGTGATTTGCAAAAGCCATATCAGTATACATTTTATAATTGTTTCGGTTTGTACCGTCTCCTTTAGTTCGATCAGGTGATATTTGGTAATCATAAATATTGTTGCGTAATTTGTGTAACGATAAATGAGTAACAAATAAAACGTAATGATATGAAGCCGAACAATCCTTTTCTGGTGACCGGATACCACAGCCCGGAATATTTCTGCGACAGGCGGCAGGAGACTGAAACCATGATCCAAGCGTTGTACAACGGCAGGAACGTGACGCTGATCGCTCCGCGCCGTATGGGGAAGACCGGCCTGGTCAAACATGTTTTCTACAAACTCCGCGAACAGGAACCGGATATCGTGACGTTCTATATGGATATTTATTCGACACAGTCATTAGGCGATTTCATCCGACTTTTCGCCAGTACCGTACTCGGTCGGTTGGACTCTGTTCCGCAAAAGGCGCTCGGTCGCGTGGGCAAGTTCATCAAAAGCTGCCGCCCGGTATTTACGTTCGATGAACTGACAGGACAGCCGAAAGTCACCATAGACATCGTTCCCTCATCGGAGGAAGCCACGCTCAGGGAGATATTCGACTATCTGCGATCATCCGAGAAGCGGTGCTATATCGCTATCGACGAATTCCAGCAGATCGCGGAATATCCGGAGAAAGGGGCCGAGGCCCTGTTGCGTTCATACATCCAGTTCGTCCCGAATATCAATTTCATATTCGCCGGCAGCAAACAGCATATCATGCAGCAGATGTTCCATTCGGCCAAACGTCCTTTCTACCAGAGTACGCAAACGCAGGTCATCGACCGGATAGCCAGAGACGAATATTATCGTTTCGCAGCCGACTTTTTCAGTCGGCAGGGCCGGAAACTGGCCGAAGAGACGTTCGGGTATCTTTATGACGCCTTCGACGGGCATACATGGTACATCCAGACCTTGCTCAACCGGCTTTACGGGTATGCCGGGAACCCGGATATCGGAATGGTGGATTATGCCATCGGAGAGGTGGTCGCCGAATCGACCTATACGTACGAGAACCTGCTGGCGGCTTATCCGGCGAGCAATATCCGATTGCTTAAGGCCATCGCCAAAGCCGGATGCGTCAGGGAGATCAATTCCGGGGATTTCATTACAGAATACAGACTCCGGGCGGCCAGCAGCGTGAACAGCGCCCTCAAAAGGCTGATCGACCGGGAAATGGTCTGCAAAACGGCGGACGGTTATATCGTCTACGACCGCTTTATGGCTATATGGTTGCGGCAGCAACCGTTCTGAAACAGTGTCGGGGAATTGCATCGCATTAAGATGCCGGATATACATGCCATGGAGGTAATTACCCCACAGTATATTTTACCGGGCATAATCAATAATGAGGGGAAAACAATACCCTAAAGGATACAATTAAAATATTTGTATTGATTTTGTCACCTAAATGGTACAATACAAAACGCTTATGTAATCTGTCTGCTACGGTGAAATGTTGCGAAAGCAGTATAATTCGACACGAGGGGGGGCATTGAAATCCGGTGCATAAATACGTATTGTTCGTAACCTTTAACCAGAAAAGGAATCATTACGTATGGTAATACATCGGAAAGTATAACCCTCTCCTTTTTATATTTCAACCGTATCCGCTTTTTTCTGTATTTCATACTACCATATTTTCTTTATCTCTATTAATTCCTTGGTGGTGTAATTATGAAATCTTTTTTGCTTAAATCCGTTACAAAAATCGAAACGACGAACAATCTGCTTTTTCAATTTATTAACATCAAAACTATATTCACAATGGGGCTTGAGATTAGTATATACCATTCTCATTAGAAAACAATTCAGTGCCTTTAAGCTACTCAAATTTGATTCCTCAAGAAGACTGTTTGAGTAGTATACGCCTACTTTTATCCCTTCTTTACTGTTTAATAGTTTGGTGTTTCCACATAAAAAACGTAAGCGATCAAAAAGGAGTTTACGTGCTCTTCTTTCGTTGTATTTGCTCTCTGTATTATAGCAATCAAAAGCTTTGATTATTCGGTCTTTATACTTTTCTGTTTTACTGCGAGTTAAATTGATTGTTAGCTTACATTGATTAAGCACAAAAGAGTATCCAAGATAATCTATAGTGATTTGCTTCGGTGTAGTCTCCATAACTTTAACCACTTTAGTTTTGGCTACTTTCATTGTAAGGCCAAATTTTGTACAAATATCTTCAACAGGTTTCTGATAGTCTGTATCATCCGTTTTCGAGGGCGGTGTTATTATAATAAAGATATCATCCACATAGCGAGCATAGAATGTCACGTAGGCAATTGATTTAAGGTCTCGATCAAAATCACTCATGTATAACTCTGACAAATATGCACTGATTCCCACCCCGCGTGGCACTCCGTATCCAGAGCGTTCCAGACTCTTATCTTTTAGTTTTTCATACTCCGTGATAATGTTGGAAATGAACTGCTTTGATTTGTGGGTTAACAAATTGCTGTCCAGAACTTTGTTTAGCAACTTATTTTTGAGGAATACTTTCGTAAAAAGATTCGATATCAGTTCTAATAACTATTTTGGGAAAACCATCAGACAGCAAGAGTTTGATCTGTTTTAGAATTCGATATCGGTCTGCTTGTTTGACTTTAAATGTTTTTCGTATGTTGTATTGCAACTGTTTAATTGCATAAAATTGAGCAACATTATTCCCAATTTCGTATGTAGGTTTCCCGTTATGGTCGCCAACGTTAAAATCAAATCGAAACTTCGATGAATTAACTTCCTCGCTGATCTTCTTCAAATTTTCATATAGAATGGTTTCTTTTTCTGACTGAAGCTTTTTAATCTTGTCATTCTGAGCATCCCTCTCCTTCAGAAAGTCATCTTTAGAGATCTCTTCACGTCTATATTTATCTCGCAACTCGTTGATATTTTCTCTTATTTCTTTTATCCGAACAAGCAGAGTAATATACTCCGTAGGTAGAGTATCTTTTGATTAATATTACCTTTGCGATTCTCGATATTAAATATCTTTTCGAAATTCTCGGCAGAGAAAGATTGGTCGATCATAATTGTCAATATTAGTCATTACCCTCCTGGTATCGTTAAAATCGTGATTATGCCATGATAATATGGCAACAGCGTTGCCAAAAATTGTTGCAGGACCGGGCTGTAGATATACTCGGGTACCACCCTATCGTAAGTTATTTCTGTATCATTTTGAATATTCATTTTCAAGAACTTTCCGTCATTAGAAATAATACTTCCCAAACCGTTCAACAGGTAGCGACACATAAGGTTGATCCTATTGACTATACCCAATATCGCCCAGGCCATCAGAATATCATTCCTTATGTCTTTACTTATGAAGGCAAGGAACATCGATTCTATATTCCGGAAAAAGTACTTGACTGTTTCAATGACGAATTTGATTACAGGTTTATTGCCAACTGTCAGGAACTTACCGATATGGCTGTAGCTATATTTGTCGGACTGATAGATACCCCCAA